>ERZ772927.10-NODE-10-length-242767-cov-19.5269_pt1 | contig 242767 bp, 201 predicted proteins | sample MGYA00512115_ERZ772927 | MGnify/ENA primary metagenome ERZ772927 (study PRJEB29015, sample SAMEA2737924) | human oral metagenome | biome: human oral; feature: human-associated habitat; material: dental | place: China | collected 2013 ... | reverse complement strand
ATGATCCGCAGGCTACGGGTATCTATGTTGCTGATCCTCGGTATTATCCTGAATCACCATTTTATGACCCTGCTCTTGCCTCAAAGGTACACCTGGTGCATAGTGAATTTACTGAGCCAGACCCTTCTGTATAAGCATTATGGGGTATAAATGCGGCTATAAGGATGAGTTCATTGTTCCGGTGTTCACTCAGGAGAATGGGTATTGGCACCGGGCCACGAAGTAGTTTTTACCGACCCTGATGCTAAGCGCCCCTTGGCCTCAATAGGAAGATCGGAAGAAGAAATATTTCCCTAGTGGTTTTCCGGATCCTCTGTATGAAGATGGAGATGACTGGATTAATGATCCTGATGAGTACCCCGAGAGCACATCCTACACCGGCGGGAACAGCTAACAGCGTACTAAGTAATCAAGAAGTGAAAATTATATGGGTTTCTACAAGAACGAATCAGATGATGCATTCTTCCCTGCTATCTACATCACCGAAGACAAGGTACTAGAACGCCAAACTCAAGCCCTACGCGATCAAGGATGGGCCATCATCGAAATATCCTGCAAAAACATAGCAGCCTCCCAAGACCCACAAGCAGGAGCCCTCGAAATCATCCGAGCCGTCAACCTCCCACACAAACTCCCCGATGACAACTTCATGAGCTGGACCCAAGAAATCATCTCAGACCTCGACTGGCTCGATCTAAGCAAAGGCGTCTTTGTCATCCTCAAAGACTACGACGCTCTCTTCACCCCCTGGAACAGTCCCGACTACTCTGAAGCAAAATGGATGGCACGACACCTACAAACTGTAGACGATAACCTGCGGTACCGTCATAGCCAATTTGCTTATGGTGATTATGATCCTCCATATGTGCTTTATGGTATGGAGGTGTCTCGGGAAGAACTCGATACTGTGCTGGAGTTCTTCGAAGGTCGAGCCACTATTATCGAAGACTTCGATGAGGATAACCCAGGAGCAGAATACCCACCCCTTGTGGAGTATCGCCATAAAGTCGTTAGGAGTTGGCGGCACAAAAAATAATTAACGCTATACCCCTCTATACCTCAACCACCTATTTCGCGCCCAGACCCAATTTATCTTAGAGACCCGTACAATAGAATTCTGGTTACAACAATGCCTACGCCCAGGAGTCAAATCACCATGAGCACGCCCGTGCATCACGCCTCTGGTCAGCAGAGCATCCCAACGCCTTATGAGGATCTGCTGCGCGAGATTCTTGACGAGAACCGTGATGCTATCGCCGCCGATGCTCAGCGCGCGGATCGCACGGGCACCGGCACGTTCGGTGTATTTGGGCGGCAGATGCGCTTCGATCTGCGTGACTCTTTCCCTCTGATTACTACCAAGCGCGTGCACTTCAAATCGGTGGCGGTCGAGCTTCTGTGGTTCCTGCGCGGCTCCTCAAACATACGTTGGCTGCAGGAACGCGGCGTGACTATATGGGATGAATGGGCTGACGAAAATGGTGACCTCGGCCCGGTCTACGGGGTGCAGTGGCGTTCATGGCCCACCCCCGACGGCGGCACCATCGACCAGATCGCGAAAGTGATCGAATCTCTCAAAACGAACCCGTCGTCACGCCGCCACATTGTCTCGGCATGGAACCCCGCCGAGGTTGATGAGATGGCACTGCCGCCCTGCCACGCCATGTTCCAGTTTTACGTACACGAGCGCCCTGACGGCGTGAAGGAACTGTCGTGTCAGCTGTACCAGCGCAGCGCCGACATGTTCTTGGGTGTACCCTTCAATATCGCCTCCTATGCCCTGCTGACCTACCTGATTGCCCACGAGGTCGGCATGGAACCCGGCGAGTTCATATGGACGGGCGGCGACTGCCATATCTACTCCAACCACCTGGAACAGGTGAAAAAGCAGCTCGGTTACGGCAACGACCCCGAAGGTATCCCCTATCCCCCGCGTGAGCCTTACCCGTACCCCAAACTCGTTATCAAAACGAAGAAACCTTCTATTTTTGATTATGAGTATGAAGACTTTGAACTCGTCGATTATAAGCATCATCCGGGGATTTCCGCCCCCATCGCGGTTTAGGACAATCGATGCGTGAACATAATTCCCCCTCCACCGCACGACCGTGCCTCGGCGCTATTTGGGCGCAGACCGATGCGGGTATTATTGGGCGCGACGGCACCATGCCCTGGCGTGCCCCCGAAGACCTTGCGCATTTCAAAACCGTCACCATGGGTAAGCCCGTCATCATGGGGCGGCGCACCTGGGAGTCTTTTCCACCGCGTTTTCGACCGCTGCCTGAGCGCACCAATATCGTCATCAGCCGCAGTGTTACGGGCGGTTCAGCCGCGCCTCTTAAACGCGATGGCGCGTTTTGGGTTCCGTCGCTGGATGCGGCTCTCACCCTCGCGAGCAACACGCCTTTAACGCCCAACGCTACCCGGCACCCGGATTCACCACATCAGCGAGTTACTGCCTGGATCATTGGCGGCGGCTCCGTCTATGCGGAGGCGCTTTCTCGCGAGGATTTACCTTCCTTTGGTCGCATCGAGATTATCGAACGCACCTTCTTCTATTGTCAGGAAGGTAACGAGATTACGGGTGATACCTACGCCCCCGAACTTGCGGTAGAAGGATTTGTAGCTGCAGACGAACCGGCGCGGTGGCACATCCTGGGTGAAAGTGCCTGGGAAAAGAGCGAGCGCGGCTATCTGCTGGATGCTTCGGGCGGGAAAAATCCCATGTACTACTCATTTCAAACCCTAGCCCGCCTCTGATGTACCTGGCGCGGAAATTCCGTACAACAACGTTCGCCTGTGCGAACGGCAAAGTGTAGTCCCGTTTGTCTGAGGTACATTCGCTCACCTCGCAACGTCTTACACCACAGCTCATCACACCTATCTCGCTTCTCCTGGTCTTTCCCCATACTGACTAGGGGTTATGACGCTGTTCCACGCGATATGTGGTACACGGGGTAGACTAGAAATTATGAATTTTAATCCCGGTGACTCAGTAGGTTTTGTAGGTTGGCGCGGCATGGTTGGTTCCGTGCTGATGAAGCGCATGCTTGACGAGAACGATTTCAACGATATTTCTCCCGTTTTCTTCACAACCTCTAATGTGGGCGGTGAAGCCCCCACCTTCGACGGCACGCTTGAACCTTCTACGCTGAAGGACGCATACGATCTGAATGAGCTTCGCCAGCATAAGATTATTGTGACCGCACAGGGCGGTGACTACACGAAAGAGGTTCACCCGAAGCTGCGCGAGTCCGGCTGGGAGGGCCTGTGGATTGATGCCGCTTCTGCCCTGCGCATGAACGATGATGCCATTATCGTGCTCGACCCAATTAACCGTGATGTGATTGACCGCGGGCTCGAATCCGGTGTGAAAGATTTTATCGGCGGCAACTGCACCGTCTCATGCCTGCTCATGGGGCTGGGCGGTCTCTTCAAACAGGGTCTGGTGGAATGGACCACCTCGATGACCTATCAGGCGGCTTCAGGGGGCGGCGCCCGTCATATGCGCGAGGTTCTGGGGCAATTCCGCGACCTCGGCAATGAGGTGTCTGCCGAGCTTAACGATCCGGCAGCGGCGATCCTGGAGATCGACCGTAAGGTGCTCGCTAAGCAGCGTTCGGGTGAGCTTGATACCGCGCAGTTCGGGGTTCCGCTTTCCGGGTCGCTGATCCCATGGATTGACTCTGACCTGGGCAATGGGCAGTCCCGTGAGGAATGGAAGTCTGATGCCGAGACCAACAAAATTTTGGGTCTTGAGGGCGATAACCGTGTGATTATGGACGGTTTGTGTGTGCGTATCGCGGCCATGCGTTCGCATTCTCAGGCGCTTACGATGAAGCTGACCGAAGACCTGCCGGTTGCCGAGATTGAGCGCATTATCGCTGAAGATAACCAGTGGGCCCAGGTGGTGCCGAATACTAAGGATGCCACGATGGAGGGGCTGACTCCGGTCGCCGCTTCCGGCTCGCTGAATATTCCGGTGGGGCGCATCCGCAAGTTGGCGATGGGTCCGCAGTACATTAGCGCTTTCACGGTGGGCGACCAGCTGCTGTGGGGTGCCGCCGAACCGGTGCGCCGCATGCTCAAAATCGCGGTCGGAAAGCTCTAAAGTAGCCTTCTCAAAGTAACTCGTGGGCGCGGTGCCGTAAGAACGGTTCCGCGCCCACGTATGTTGAGCCTAGCCCACAAGCTTTGGACGATATGCGTGGGAATGAGCAAAACGTTGCCTGTACCCGCCTCTTGGTGAATAGGCTTTCTGGTTGCCCCAAACCTAGTGGATAAACGTGTGCCCCGCATCCTCAATCAGGATGCGGGGCACAGGCTCAAAGTAGACAGGTACGTCTTTCAGGCTATGCTTTACGCGCTGCCTTCTGGGCTTTTCGTTTTTCACGCCAGGCTAGGTAGCGGTGCCAGAGCGAAATCACCAGCTTTTTGAGTCGCTGATTCAGGCGATGCGCCCACGCGAACTCGGTTCCCCAGATTCCCAAACCGATAAAGATAAACAGCCAGCCGGGGCCGGGGGTCACCAGCATGATCAGCCCCGCGATGAGGCAGAAGCCGCCCACGCCGATCACAAGAGGCTTGTAGAGATGCTTTAGCACCGGGTGAGCGTGCATCCGAGCTTTCTTTTTCTCTAGCCACAGGTGAAACTTGCTGGTTTCACTCTCTGTAACTTCATCCTCTAAGGTTTTCACACATCACCTCTTCTCAGGGCGGCTCTCACCTGTGCGTACACGATACAGCAACAGCCTAGCACCCGCGCCTGGGAACTCTCTGATAGCCTAACATCGTAAAAAATATCTTTTATGACACCCTCACTATCGCGGCGCCAAAAGATTATAGTATTGTTATCACAACACCTTAATAGCGGACAGGGTTTATAAATATTTGATAACAATATGGCAATGTCTTCTATTTTTAGACCTTTTACCTCATATTAAGGAAATGCACCTCTACACACGCAGAGAGAATCATGGAAAAACTTTCCTATACAACAGAATTTACACTCTGGCCGGTTCCCCATGCCCGACCCCTGATTGATGGAAAGCCAGAGCCGGGTGCGCATCCGGCAGAATATTTGCATCCCGGCAAGCTGCATCTTGAAACGAGCGATGATAATTACGTTGATTTATACATCGTTCCTCCCCTTTTTAAACCCGGATATCCCCCGGGATACCAGTTTTATGCCGATCTTATTTTTAGCAATATTTATATTGCACAAGATTTACAGTTTTATTATCGAGCATTTCATGATGAATTACAGTTTGCAGTATCCTCTGATACTATTTGGCAAAATCGCGATCATCAATATGCTGTAGCAATTGTTGACAAAGATTTGAACCTAAGCTGGACTCTGCGCGATTCCGACCCCTTGCGCATGGAATTTATCGAAACCGTTATCAACACCATTCACGCAAGCATGTTCAAGATGCCCCCTATTCTCGCCGAGGGCGAGTATATGGAGTTTATGAATGAGAGGAATATTCTGGACTCCGCTCACCTATGCTGCGGCGATCGTGTTCTTCGCGCGATTGATGTTAAGGCACACACGAATGACCCCGTGCGAGTTCTCACGGAAACCGATTACAGCGCTGTTATACGCGGTACCGTCTACCCTAGCGCCCGCCTCATCTGGAGTGTTCCCCTAGAGGATGCACGCTACTGGCACAACGCCTACAACGTTTTGACCGTTGATCCGGTCATTGGCGCCAAGATCCCCGCCGATGTGCGCGCCATCTTAGAGCATCTGCCCGCCGCGCCCGCCTATACACAGGGACACTCGTAGGTTACTGCGGGTCTTACCCCGCATATCCAATCGGTATTAGATGCGTGATGGCCTGCCCGTGGGTCGTGATGTGCTGGCACATTGTCAGGTTTCGCAGACTGCGGTACCACATCCTGCCGCCATCCGGGATGCTGATAATACACCCCAAGGCTCCTCTGCTGGCGTGAGATATTGTCGATACAAATCACGACCGCATGGCGTATATTCGTGCTGTTTTGAGGGTATCGCCAGGTTCTCGCGGTTAGACAGTCCTGTGCTGCCTGCGGGCGAACACTATATTTCCCGGGACTCTCAGAGGGTTTAAGACTTTATATGACATGTTTAGGTCATTACTACCTTATGTTGATGTAAACTATAGACACGGGAACAAAATTCCCCTTTAGGTACCTATTCCTCGTCAATACTTTCGCATTATCTTAGGCTCCTCATGGCAAAGACCTCTCTGACAGCACGACTAGAAACTCTCCCCTTTACTAAGAAACACACCAAGCTCTTGGGCGTCACCGGTATCGGCTGGGCGCTCGACGCCATGGATGTTGGGCTTATCTCCTTCATCATGGCGGCACTCACCAAACAGTGGGCGCTCTCCCCCACCGAAACAAGCTGGTTAGGCTCCATCGGCTTTTTGGGTATGGCTCTGGGCGCTACCGTCGGCGGGCTTCTCGCCGACCGTTTTGGACGACGCTACGTTTTCGCCGCAACGCTGCTCATCTACGGTTTGGCGACGGGCGCATCCGCACTCGCCGGTTCACTAGCCGTTTTGATGGTTTTCCGGTTTATCGTGGGGCTGGGGCTCGGGGCTGAGCTGCCGGTCGCATCCACGCTGATGTCGGAGTTCTCGCCGCGCGCTATTCGCGGTCGCGTGGTCGTTATTTTAGAAGCGTTTTGGGCGCTCGGATGGATTCTTGCAGCTCTTATCGGCACCTTTATCGTGCCAAACCCAAACGGCTGGCGATGGGCGCTTGCCATTGGCGTGGTTCCGGCACTGTATTCGCTAATTATTCGTTGGGGAACACCCGAATCCGTGCGGTTCTTAGAGTCGAAAGGGCGCACTGACGAGGCAGAACGGGTGGTTGTCGAATTTGAGAGCTCCGCGGCCCTCAGCACACGTACTCACGCAGATGAAACCGACCGTGACAATGCATCTGAAACTCCTGTCAACGACGCCCAGGAGGCAACCTCCATCTGGTCTGCTCCGCTGCGTAAACGCACGCTGGCACTGTGTACCGTATGGTTCTGCATTAACCTCTCGTATTACGGGGCGTTCATTTGGATACCCTCACTGCTGAGCGCACAGGGGTTCAGCTTGGTGAAGTCCTTCGCATTCACCCTAATTATGACCCTGGCGCAGCTACCCGGCTATGCGGTGGCCGCCTACCTGATTGAGAGGTGGGGGCGCCGCTCCACCCTCGCCGTATTTTTGGCTGGTTCGGCAGGCGCGGCGGTATGCTACGGCCTCTCGCATTCGGATTTCTTCATTATCCTCAGCGGGTGCTTCCTCTCGTTCTTCAACCTGGGTGCATGGGGCGCGCTCTACGCCATTAGCCCGGAGGTATTCCCCACCCGACTGCGCGGCACCGGCACAGGCACGGCGGCCGGGCTGGGACGCATCGCATCAATTCTGGCGCCGCTTATCGTTCCGCCGCTCATCTCTTTCGGCGGCACCGGGGTACTGTTCGCTGTTTTCGCGGCGGCGTTCCTTCTTGCGGCAATAACAACCTTCGCGCTGCCCGAAAAGCGCGGGAAGTCGCTCTAGCGGCTAAAACCTACAACACAGGAATGATGTGAAACATAGTGTGCCGAGAAGGTGGGAATCTCTCACCTTCTCGGCTTTTTCCTTTGTTTATCAGGTGATCATAGAGTCACAGAAAGCAAGGGGAGGGTGCATAATCCGCGGGGCACGCCGCAGGCACACACCATGAAGCGCTGACGTATTTCCAGGTGCCGATACGTTATGATGGCTAAACATCGCGTGTTGCCGCCTCATTATTGTGTACAGGGTGGGGCTCAGTGCGTATCTCAAGTGAGATAGAACGGTCTAGACATCAACCTCAAGGAGCGCGGCATGGCAGAAACCCCCGCAGTCACCTATATTCCCTGGCCAATTGCCCACACGCCCGCGCCGCTTGAGAACAGTGAACCGGTCGCAGGCAGGCATCCTGCTGAGTATCTGGGACCCGGGGTGCTGCACTATATCGGTTCGGAATTTCACCTGATGGCGGAGCTGAACCCCTACCCTTTCGATCCCGAAAACCCGCATCGGTTTAGGGGCGATCTGGTGCATCGATACACGTATTTCTCAGGCAACATCACGTTTAGTTTCGAAGCTGATGAGGATTATCTTTACTTCACGGCGCACGTTTTTCTGGCCTGGCAAGAGCCTTCTGACCGCACGTACGCGCGCGCCCGGGTGGATCGTAATTTCGCTTTTCACTGGGAGCAGCACGATGATGACCCGCAGCGTTCGGTCTATATTGAGGCGGTCTTCATGGCACTGTACCGCAGCCTCAGCGTTGAGCATACGGCGCTTGAGGACGGTGAGTTCCTAGACCTGAACGAAGACAAGTGTTACTCATACCATATGCGCCAGGGTGACAATATTATTCGGCTGGCGTACGTTACCGACTACAGTTCTCGAACATACCTTGACGTGACGACCGACTACCGGGCAACGGTTTTGAGCTACTGCCACCCTCCGGCTCAGCTGGCATGGAGTGTTCCAACCGAAGATGCGCGCTACACATTCGAACATACCGATCCCCTCATCTATCCTCCGGACATGGGCGAGGATATTCCCGAGTACGTACGCCGTATACTCCCCTACTTGCCGACGGCACCTTACCGACGGGCGAAACGCACGTATGCGCCCGCCTCCGCTTATCGGGCTACTTTTACCCCCTGGCCCATGACGGTTCAGCAGGGTGAGGATATTCGTGGCACCCAGTATCCGTGGCAGAAGCTCGTTTCCGGGGAGTTTTTAATTCAAAGCCCGCAAAGCGCCCCCTTCAGAATGTATCTGGACGCCTGCGAACCCGATTGGGATTCCATGAAGGGCGACCACGATACCTACGCCGAGCTAATGCCCATCTCGGGGATTATGCCTAACTTGAATCATGCGCGGCCCTGGTTTGGCGTAGATTTTACGCTCGTCATGCGCCGCTGGAATAACCGTTTGGTGTTTGTGGCGGAGCATCTGACCCCGTGGCGTGCCACCGACTGGGAGGTGTGCGCCGTCGCGACCCTAGATGCGGAAGGAAACCTGGTCTGGGAGCTTCGCGATGAGGTCCCCGGGCGCGGCGCCTATATTGAAGCCTTGGTGGGGCATATTGTGGATTCTCTGGGAACCGAGCCGCCCGTACTCGCCCCGGGCGAAGGAAAGGTTCTCCACGACCAGGACGGCCAGGTCTCTTCGGTGCACGTCAATACGGGTGAAGCCATGCTGCGTGCGCTCATCACGCGCATCTGGTACGGGGTGGACCCGACAACCGGTCAGCGGGCACCGTACCTGTATGAGGCGCGGATCAAAGATCAGTTTGATGAGGATTCCAGGGGCGGGTTCAGCACGATCGCCTGGAGTTCGCCCGAGAAGTTCTACTACTGGAGCTGGGATCGGGTGCCCGGGTTCGTGCCTGCGGTAACCGACCCCGAGATTCTGCGCCGGGACGAAGTGGATCTGCTGATCCCGCATCTTCCGGTTGCCCCCGGCGTACCCTCACAGGAGAATGAAGACGATGCAGCGGTACCGTGGTTTTACGGTGCTTCCACTGCTACGAAAGAGTAAGGCCAGGTGTGCTAAGTGCATCATCATGATGCGGCAGCAGGCAGAGCTTGACGTGCATGCGCCAGCTTCCACGCTAGTACAAAGGTGCGGCTCGTGACTTCGCAGAGAGCCATCATGATAAGGGCGCTGGCCCATGCGTCTATGGGAATAGAGCAGTCGAGAGAAAATCGATAAATCTGTTCCGCCCCACCGTGTTCTGCATATAAGCCAAAAACAAGACGTCCGCTCATCCCGACCAGCCAGAAAACGACAGCCCAGCCGCCTGCTCGCGCATATATCTGGCGGTTCTGTGTATACACTGCCGTCATCATACCGCACACCACGCCGAGAATTAGCCCGATCGTTATGCATCCAATGATGAGTATCCACCCGTTGTTGTGCAGGGGGAAGCCCGTCATATATTCAATAACAGCCCATCCAACGAGAAGTATTGGCCAGATGAGGCTAAAAATTGTGAGTTTTCGCCCTCTAATTTGCCGTAGCACCAACATCATCAGAGCACAAGAAACCAAAATATCTATCATCGTCATAAATATATCTCCATAGATATATCTTAGCAGATATATTTATGCCTGAACCTCACCTTTTATACTGGAATCATGACTCTGGGGGAACTGTATCAACTTGCACGCATGCTGCGCGATATTACTATCACGGCTGGGTCACTTACCCATATGTCGGTACATCCGAGTGAAGCGATGGTGTTTGAGGATATTGTGCAGCACCCCAACACGACTATCAATCAGGTAGCAGAGCGCACCCACCTAGCGCAGAGCCGTGTTTCGACAATGGTTAATGCCATGGTCACAGAAGGTGCGGTTACGGTCAGTACCGACTCTCAAGATCAGCGCCGCAAGACACTCCAGGCAAGCCCTCAGCTACTGCAAGACATCAAGTCTATAAACCCCGATGAAGCTATTCGCCAAGCTATACATCGACTTTATCCGAGCCTATCGGAACATCAGATAGCGGATGTCACACAACACCTCGACCACATTTTTACCCTGCTCAGCGCAGACTCAAGAAGGGAGTTATAGCATATGCAGTACATTCTTTTGCTCAGGAGCGTGAACCTGGGGAAGCTGCGCAAGGTGTCGATGCCCGAGCTGAAAAAGCGGCTGGCTGCGCTGGGGTACGAGAACGTCACAAGCTATATCAACTCAGGAAACCTGCTGTTTGTGAGTTCGCGGGATAAAACCACCGTGGCACAGGAGATTACCGAGCTGCTGGCGGAGCATTACGATTTTGAGATTCCTTTCTCGCTTCTCACCGCTGACGAATACCGTGAGGATGCGCACAACCTGCCCGAGTGGTGGAACGAGGACATGCCGCGCCTGGACGCCATGTTTTTCACCACTGATGCTGATCGCGATGCGCTCGCTGCCGAGCTCGAAACGCTGGATGTTCCCGACGAAGTGCTTCACATAGGAACCTGCGCCGTCTACTTCGGCAACTACAGCACACCCGATTATAAGAAAGCGCAGTACGGCAAGTTTATGTCGAAGAAAGCCTTCGCAAACCAGCTGACTCTGCGCAACGCCAAAACCTGCAACAAGATCCTAGACCTGCTGGATTAACGCCGCCCCTGCTAAACCGCGAGCAGATAGGATTTCGACGAGCAGATAACTGAGCGCTATCTTTTCGTCAAAATCCTATCTGCTCGCGGAATTCGCAGGGAATAAGAGGCTGAAGAGTCCTAAATCTTCCCGTTCACCACAACCGGCTCGGGCACCAGCTCAACCCCGAATTTCTCGGCAACACCGGCGCGCACCGCCCGGGCGATCGCGAAAATATCCTCAGCGGTGGCATCCCCACGGTTCGTAATCGCCAGCGTATGCTTGGTCGAGAGCGAGGCGCGACCGCCCGCAATCTCGCGCGCATCGCCTTCGAGCCCGAAGCCTTTCTCGAACCCGGCGTGCTGAATCAGCCAGGCGGCGGAGAGCTTCACGTACTCCTCGCTTTCCTGTTGCTCGGTTCCGAACACTCCGGTGCGCGTTACTACCGGGAAGCGCGGCGCATCCTCAGGCAAAGAATCAAGCACAGATACCGGCACAATCGGGTTAGTGAAGAACGAGCCGGTCGAGAAGGTATCGCGGTCGGAGGCATCCAGCACCATCCCCTTGGAGGCACGCAGCGCCAGCACCTTATCCCGCACCAGCGCGGATTCGGCACGCTTCCCCACCTGCACACCCAGGCTCTTCGCCAGTTCCCCATACTTAATAGGTGAAGACAGGCTGCCGAGCGTGAACTGGAAATCCACGGTCAGCACCACATAGCGCGGTGAACCGTTCACCATGTTTTGCTTCAGGATTGAATCGCGGTAGCCGAAACGCAGATCGGCGTTCGCAAAAGTCTTGAACTTTCCCGTCTCGCGGTCCCAGGTGCGCACGGACGCAATGAACTCGCTAACCTCCACCCCGTAGGCGCCGACATTCTGCACGGGGGTTGCACCCACGGTCCCGGGAATACCTGACAGTGCCGCCGGGCCAGACCATTCTTTTTCAATGCTCAACTGCACGAAATCATCCCACACGGTACCCGCTTGCACGCGCACATTCGCGCCGCCACATGCGGGAATAGGCAGCTCCTCAACCCCGGTGGATGCAATATGCACAACGGTACCGTCAAACCCGGCATCAGAAACCAGCAGGTTTGAGCCGCCACCCACAATCAGCACGGGTTCGTTGGCAGCATCGGCGGAGGAAACGGTCTCGACAATCTCGGCTTCAGTCGTGGCGCGGATGTATGTGCGGGCAGGGCCGCCAACTTGGGCGGTAGTGATCTCACTCAGCAGCTTTTCAGTCATGTCTTTAAGAATACCGGTCTGTCACGTTTTATTCCGTTAGGGTCAGCTAAACCTTATGGCAGGCCCGCCCCGTAGTCGGAGCGGATCTGCCATAATTCAAGGCACAGTCACATAGAGTATCGATTGTAAGCGCGCGGGCTAGGCAAATTTCACCACGGCCTGAGTCTTCATCAGAACCTTCTGCTGGGTACCCTCACCATCATCGGCGGTAACGGTGAGGTCGATGCGAGCCGTGCGCGCATCCTCATCCACGGCGCCTACCTTGCCGGTGATCGTCAGCGCATTCGTGGGGGTGTCCGGGTTGCCGCCGCCGGGCGCATCCGCAACCGGAACAGGCTTAGTAAAGCGAGTCTGGTAGTCCACGATCGCGCCCGGATCGCCCGCCCAATCGCTCACCAGCTGCACGGCGGTGCCCATCGTGAGCATACCGTGCGCAATCACACCGGAAAGCCCCACGGACTGGGCAAAACGCTCGTTCCAGTGAATCGGGTTGAAGTCACCGGATGCGCCCGCATACCGCACCAGCGATGCACGCGAAATCTCAACGGTTCGGGAGCCGATCTCCTGCCCTTTTTCGAGTTCTGCAAAGTTTACGGACATTATTCGCCCTCCTCGTCGGCGCGTACCAGCAGGGATGAAATACAGGTGGTGACGGGTTTACCGTCAGCATCGGTGATTTCTTCGCGGGTGGTGAGCATGGCGCCCGCACCCATCACACGCACGGCATCCACATGAACTTCGGTGCGCAATTCGTCCCCCGCCACGATGGGGCGGTGATGCGTAAAGCGCTGGTCGGCGTGCACTACGCGGGAGAAATCGATGCCCGCAGATTTATCACCAATCAGAGCGGCATCGGCTGCTTGAGACAGGATGATAGCGAAGGTGGGCGGGGCAATCAGGTCTGCGTAGCCTGCGGCGCGTGCCGCCTCAACGTTATGATGCAGAGGGTTTTCGGCGTGTACGGCGCGGGCAAATTCCCGGATCTTCTCGCGGCCAACGGCGTAGGTGCCCTCGGCGGGGTACACTCGACCCACAATGTCAGGGTTAATACTCATACCCACCAGTCTATCGGGTTGGTACCGTAGCTGCTGCCGCTTACCGCGAACATGACGGTATCCATGAATACAGGGAGCGTAGCCTAAAAGGGTACTTTTCTCGTTCTGAAAGGAGCCATCATGTCTATCCCGTTCTCGGTCCTCGATCTTATGCCCACGCGCCCCGATGATTCTCACGCGCAAACCATGCGCAAGACGGTTCAGGCGGCGCAGGCGGCTGAGCGTTTTGGATTCAATCGTTTCTGGGTTGCCGAGCATCATAACGCGGGTTCGCTGCTGTCTTCGGCGACGGTCGTGGTGATGGCAGAGCTCGCTGCCGCAACCGAGCGCATCCGGGTGGGTTCGGGCGGCATTATGCTTCCCAACCACGCCCCCTATGTAGTGGCAGAACAGTTTGGCACCTTAGAGGCGTTCCATCCCGGGCGCATTGATCTGGGTTTGGGCCGCGCACCCGGTACCGACCCTATGACCGCGCAGGCGCTTCGTCGCGATAATTCTGCGGCCATGAATTTCCCCGCCGAGGTAGAAGAGATTCAGCGCTATCTGGGTGAGCCCTCCCCCATGCGCCGCGTACACGCTATCCCCGGGCAAGGGTCCAATGTGCCGCTCTATATTCTGGGGTCATCAACTTTCGGGGCCTCTTTGGCGGCTAAGCTGGGTCTGCCGTTCTCGTTTGCTTCACACTTCGCCCCGGCTGCCCTGCAGGATGCGCTCAATGTCTACCGCAATAACTTCACCCCGTCGCAAACCCTGGATAAACCCTACGTTATTGTGGGTGCAGGGTCGCTGGTTGCCGAAACGGATGAGCAGGCGCAGCATCTTTTCACGACTGCGCAACAGCACGCCCTGGGGATTATTCGCGGGCGTCCGCAGTTCTCTCCGCCAGTCGACGATATGGAAAAGCTGTGGAGTCCTGCCGAGAAACGGCATATCTCCTCAATGCTTCAGGAGGCGGTGGTCGGTTCCCCGCAAACGGTTCAGAGCAAGCTCGAAGATTTGGTTGCCCGCACCGGTGCAGACGAAGTGATTATCACGAGCACGCCGTGGGAGTTTGAAGACCGCATTCGAAGCTACGAATTGCTTTCGGAGCTGCCGATTTTCCAGAAAACCAATTAGACTAACGAGGATTTATCTCACCTCTTCTGAGCGATTTACCACATACTTCTGGCATGTCTTGGCATAAGGTTTATGAGGCTTTACCCTAGATATATAAAATAACTTTTATATATTATTGGTAAGCCCCTTCCCCACACCAAGACATGCCAGAACAACAAAAGGTACGCTCATGAGCTCGGAAGACCAGTATTCTTCTGCCCGCACCCGTTCCCAGAACCCAGACCTGCGTCCGCGAATTGCACTCGCCTTTGGGCTTGCTGCAGCGATTGTCGTAATCCAGTTCGTCGGATCTCTTATGACGGGCAGTCTCGCCCTTCTTACCGATACGGCGCACGCGCTCACCGATGCCTCCGGACTGCTAGTCGCTTTGATAGCGGCGACTCTCGCGCTGAAGCCCGCAACGGCACAACGAACCTGGGGATTCCGACGCATCGAAGTTCTTGCAGCACTCGCCCAAGCCACCTTACTGATGGCGGTCGGTCTTTATGCGGCCTTTGAAGGGATTCATCGTCTCTTCGAGCCTCCAGAGGTACCGGCTTCCGAACTTTTGCTCTTCGGCGTCATTGGTTTGGCGGCAAATATTGCCGGAATCATGGTGCTTTCTGGGCGCCGTGATGCGAACTTTAATATGCGCGCTGCGTTCCTTGAAGTCCTCAACGATGCACTTGGTTCCGTGGGCGTCATCGTCTCTTCACTCGTTATAGTCTTCACCGGCTTCATGCAGGCCGATGCCATTGCGGGCTTATTCATTGCGGCGCTAATTGTTCCTCGCGCGGCAAAGCTCATGCGTGAGACCACCGGTGTACTGATGGAGTTCTCTCCCCAAGGGCTGGATCTTGAAGAAGTGCGTCGCCATATATTGACCGTGCCGGGTGTACATGAGGTTCACGATATACATGCCTCAACCATAGCAACGGGTCTGCCCGTACTGACCGCTCATATCGTTATCGCCGATAAATGCTTCACGAATGGTGAGGCCCTGGAAATCTTGCGGCAAGCCCGAACCTGCGTATCCGAGCATTTCGAGGTATCTATTAGCCACTCGACCTTCCAGCTTGAGAATGCGCTTTTCGGGCAGACAGAACCCGAAGAGACCCAACACCCTTAGATACGTGTGACCCATTTAGCCACCCGAAAGGCACAAACAAAAAAGCCTGCCTCATACGAGACAGGCTTAGCTGAGCCCCGACCGGGAATCGATCCCGGGACCTCCATCTTACCAAGATGGCGCTCTACCACTGAGCTATCGGGGCGTAGCGGTGGACGGGCTCGATCCGTCGACCTCACGATTATGAGTCGTGCGCTCTAACCAGCTGAGCTACACCGCCAGAACATCAACCTTGCAGGCCAATGCGAGAGCCCCGACCGGGAATCGATCCCGGGACCTCCATCTTACCAAGATGGCGCTCTACCACTGAGCTATCGGGGCAACAGATAAAAGTTTACAGTATCCTAAACCACCCGCGCAAATAAGGGTTAGGTGTTCTGTGACACTTTGTTTTAGCCCTAAAAATAGGCGTTTTTACACCGTTTATTCGCGGATGCGCCCACCGGTTTTTCCGTCCACAATACCGGCGGGCGCATCCCGCTTTTATGAAATAACGAAACGCCTTATTTTACGGCTAACTTTCACAGACTAGTAGCGTTTACCGTGTGACTTTCCGCGGCGATCATCCCGACCACCACGGTGATCATCGCGACGGGACCGGAACCCGCCATCGCGGCGATCGTTGCGGCGGAAACTGCGGCCACCGCCTCCCTGAGGCCCCCGATCCTTACGGATGTTGATGAACTCACCGGCAATCTTGGTATCACGCAGACGATCGAAGAAACCCTTGGGCAGGTCTTCGGGAAGACCCACGATCGTGAAGTGCTGGCGAATATCGATCGAGCCGATCTGTGAGCCCTTAATACCGCCCTCGTTTGCAAGCGCGCCCACAATGGCAGAGGCTTTAACCCGAGAGGCGCGGCCCACGTTGAGTTTGTAGTTCACCATGCCTTCGTCGCTGTGGTTTCGCCCCTTCTTGGGCCCGCGTTTGCCGCGGTCCTTGGTGTCGTCGGCGAAAGCGCGGGATTTACGGGCAATATCGTCGTTTTCATCGAGGAAGAAGGCGCGACCTTGCTGTGCAATGACGGCGAGCGCGGCGGCAATGTCTTCTGCCGTGGTGTCGTGCTCGTTTTCATAGTCTTCGATGATCTTGCGGAAGAAGTTTAGGTCTTCCGTTTCGATCGTTTCGGTGATCTGCTCGGCGAAGCGCTGTTTACGGCTGCTGTTCACGTCTTGCGCGGTGGGCATATGCATTGGCTCAACCTTTTGACGGGTTGCCTTTTCGATCTGCCGCAGCATGTATTTTTCGCGCGGAGTTACGAAGAGTATCGCTTCGCCGTCACGCCCGGCTCGACCGGTACGCCCGATGCGGTGCACATAGGATTCGGTGTCGTGCGGAATATCGTAGTTCACCACGAGGGAGATGCGTTCAACATCCAGTCCGCGGGCGGCTACGTCGGTTGCTACGAGAATGTCGATGCGCCCGTCGCGCAGCGCATCCACGGTGCGTTCGCGCAGCTGTTGAGGAATGTCGCCGTTAATAGCTGCCGCTTGGAAACCGCGTGCCTTGAGTTTATCGGCTACTTCTTCGGTTTCTTTTTTGGTGCGCACGAAGACGATAATGCCGTCGTAGTTTTCGACTTCGAGCACGCGGGTCATGGCGTCAAGTTTGTGGGAGTGCATGACCTGCATGTAGCGCTGGCGGATGTTCGCCCCGGTGGTGGTCTTGGTTTTGACGCGCACCTCGGTGGGGTCGTTGAGGTATTGCTGGGCGATTTTGCGGATCGAGTTGGGCATGGTGGCTGAGAAGAGTGCCACCTGTTTGGCGTCCGGGGTGCCTTCGAGAATGGTTTCTACGTCTTCAGCGAAGCCCATGCGCAGCATTTCGTCGGCCTCATCGAGTACCAGGTACTGCAGGTTTGAGAGGTCGAGCGAGCCCTTTTCGAGGTGGTCGATCACGCGCCCGGGGGTACCGACGACTACCTGTGCACCGCGGCGCAGTCCGGCAAGCTGGGGTCCGTAGGGTGATCCGCCATAGATGGGAAGCACGGTGAAGTCTTCCATATGGGTTGCGTAGGAGGAGAAGGCCTCGGCAACCTGCAGGGCGAGCTCACGGGTGGGGGCGAGTACGAGCACCTGGGTGTCTCGGGAAACGCCGTTGATATCGGCAAGTTCTGCCATGCGGGAGAGTGCGGGCAGCGCGAAGGCTGCGGTTTTGCCGGTACCGGTCTGTGCCAGACCCACCACATCGTTGCCGTCCAGCAGCAGCGGGATGGTCTGTTCCTGGATGGGGGAAGGTTTCTCGTAGCCGACTTCTTCGAGTGCGGAGAGCACTCGGGGGTCTAGTCCCAGGTCGGTGAATCGGGTGCCTTCTTCTTCGGGGCTTTCGTGAGTATTGTCTTCAGTATTCTTCTTAGTGGCCGCGTTGTCTTCTCTAGGCTCTGCTGTCATGCTTTCTGCAGCGTCTGCTTTTTCGTTCACGGGTTTTTCACCGGTTTCTAGGGAAGATTCTTCAACGGTTTTTTCTACAGATAAGGTCTCTTCGGTATTGCCGAGCGTAGCGCCTTGTTCGGCGTTCTCGGCAGGAATATTTTCAGTCACTTTTTCCTCATTTTGCTGGGGTGTTCGGGCGCACGCTTTTCGGCGCCGTTCGGATTCCCCTACACATTCCAGCCACATTCTGCGCGCCTTATTATCAGGCGGGCGAGCAAGACAACGCAACCCGAGCATCCGGTAAGGCGGAGGCGCTCAGGGATAGTATTTCTCTACGCTGGGGGTTGGTCTTGAATTTCTCGGTGACACGCAAGTCTCGGCACATCTGGAATGAGGTGCGATGTGTATTGACGCCACGAGGCGGCATAGCATACTGAGTTCGGTGATTTTGAGTTCGGCGCCAAGAATGAGGTTAGTAACCGATTCGACCGGTTGGGGCGCACAAGACCTGTATCGGGGGTACCCGTCTTTATAAGTGTACCCTACTTTGGTGCGGCAACGCGCCGGATGCGCGCAAACCCCGGTTTTTCGCCGCGGGTTCTAAGCAAAATAGCCCCTTCAGGTCATGGAAACATGGATGTGCAAGGCTATTTCCCCGCACTACTACGCGCTTGCGGAATGCAACGCGCAGGGTCGTGGGATGGGTACGCCTAAGATATTTTACGCGCGACCTCAAGGGAACCGTAAGTACCCACCTGCGCATAGGGGTGCCCATAACGGTCAGCGGCATACTGTGCGGTGTTTTGCGGCGGGTTACCTCCCCACGCTGAGCCGCGCTTATCGATCACCACGTAGTCGGGCGCCGGTTCTCCCGCATGCCCAATCCAGTAGACGGTTCGACCCGGAATCAGCTGGGTGAGGGTCGAGAGGTCTGCCGCAACGCTTACATCCTGCGGTACCGCCTCAACAGCCTGCATACGGTTCGTTTCGGAGGCCGTCAGCCGGTTGTTGGTGAACGAAGACTTGGTCAAATCGGCAAGCGGCTGGTCGGACGTGGGAGTAACGGTCGGAATCACCGAGACCAGCAGCGCAACCGCCGGGAAGAACCAGAGCGGAACACGGCGGACGGACTGGCGTAGATTCTCTACCCATCCGATGGGTTTATCCCCGGTTTCTGCCGGTTCATCCTCTGATTCTTCGTCTTCCGCAAGCGGTTTAGGGTGCGCCAGCACCTTCCCGTACCGCAAGTTGAGGATAACCTCTAGAAGAGCGAGGAACGCCACGGGCATCAGCACGAGCGAGTAGTGCCAGGTGCTCAGCCAGTACGCCTCCGTATTTGAGAGCAAACGCCACAGAAGCGTGGGCAGAATGACGATAGCGAACGGGCTTGCAACCCAGATAATAGCGCCGCAAAAGAGCAGCAGCAGAATCGTCCAAACCTTCTGGTCATAGTTAAAGATAGTGATCGCAGAACCGAGCGGATCGGCGAAAGCGCCGTATACATCAACCTTATCGCCATAATCGAACTGCCCGTTGGCGTTAAAGAGCGGAAGAATAAGCGCAACCGCTGCATAAGACCAGAAGAGACCCCAGAGTATCAGCATGGTTGATTCAGCGGCACCCCGCGTCTTAACCCAGGAATTAAAGGTATTGCGGATGCGCTCACCCCGCGGCAGCGGTTTACCCTCAGGATTCTGGGGGAAGAGTTCGTCGAGCCCTTTGCGTATCCACCCAGTTCGGATGAATGCGACAATACCGATCATCGCGGCAGTAACGCCCATATCTTCTTTGACGAAGGCAAGCGGTGCCGCCCACAGGCAGGCGCGAATAATATATCGGGAGCGTTCATCAGCGTTGATGCGACCGGCAAGCACCAGGTTACCCAGCGCCCCACACAAGAACGGCAGAGCGAAGGCAACCTCATGGAACTGCGCAGCCACCGCCTGCTGCACACCGTAACTGAGGGCGAAGGCAGCACCCAGAAGAACACCCACAAAAGTTCCTGCGGGTTCGGGTTTGGCGCTTGAGAGGGCACATGCCTGCTGTGTAAACCGCACCATCATATAGACGCTGGCGGCAATCATAAAATTCTGAACCACTAGAAGCGTCAGTGGCGAGGGGGAAACCGCATACACAGGCCCTAAAAGCACCAGAATAGGATGAAAATGATCGCCCCACAGATTAAAATCGGTCCCTTTAATCTGCACAATTGGCATGTCAAAATGCGAATATGCCTGCGCCATCTGCGTGAAAATCGCAAGATCCCATGAAGGGGTAATCCAGTGCTTAAGCTGCTGAACGGAGTAATAGCAATAGAGAGCAAAAACCGCTAGGGCAAGCATAATCGCCACCAGTACTCTGCCCGCGGTCACCGAACGATGTGCCCCGGTATGTTGTGATGCAGAAGTTTTCGCCGATTTCTCGGTAGGTTCCGAGTCGGGTGCACTCACCTCAGCCGCCATGCGTTTTCCTCGTGTTTGTTGTGTTTGGTGCCCGGTGGCAAGCACACACGTTCTTAAGTTACGCTACGTCGCCGGTGCGCCCGCTCACCTGTGAAATATATAGTTACTACTCAGGGTATCCTATTATTAAACGTTATCCCGAGATCTGCGCCTTTTTTACGCAGTTAACTCAAGATATATATCACGCGCATATTTTCTACCCTACCCGCTAAGGATGCCGTGCCCACCGAATCCGTACCTGATGCCGCATACCGCATCGAGCTTTCCCGCTTACCGATGCGCACCTCGGCGCTGACGGCGCGCATCACGGTAGGGATACAGGCGCTTATTTACCCACACGTTCCGGTGCATGTAGGACAGACACTCGGTCGTTTACAGCGCGGCCCGACCGATCCGACTTTTCACCGTCTGCGTGCCCCGCGTTCTGAGCGCTCACGCACGGCGGACGATACCCTGTGGATCGGGGCGCGCACGCCGTCCCTGCAGCTGCCCGCGACCCTGTACTTTACCCGTCGTTTCGAGGGCGCAACCTCTGCGCTGAATGCTCCGGTTCAGGTTTGCCTATGGGCGGAGTCCTCCCCCGCTACACCCGACGATGCATTCCCCACCGAACAGGTCTACAGCGAGCTTGAAGACTTTGCCTCCCTTATGCCCGCGTGGCTGGGCCTGCACGATCCCCAAGAAGAGTTTGCGAAGCTCCCCGCTTTTGAGCATCTGCCGCTAAAAATTCGGCGTGCTTATCGTGAGAATCCGGGGCTGCGGCTGAGTGCATCCGGGCAGCTCACCCGGCATATGTTAGCGGCGATCGTAGAACAGCGGGTGACCCAACCGGAGGCTTTTGACACACTGCGCTGGATTATCATGCGATACGGCGAGTCCGCGCCCTTCAGCGGCAATTCGGCACAGCCTCCTTACCTACGGGTGTACCCTACCGCTCAGGTTCTAGGCACAATTCCCTCATGGGATTGGCATCGTGCGCGGTTAGATTCCGCCCGATACAGCGCGATTTACCATTTTGCCCAACGTGCCGATGCGCTCGAACGCCTTGGGGCAACCGGTCGTATCGCGCACCTTGCGGCGGCTCTTAACGATATTCCGGGGATTGGCCCCTGGTCGGTGGCGGAAGCTCTTCAAGGTTTCTGCGGGCATCCGGACGCTGTCAGCGTGGGCGACTACCACTTAGCGCATACAGTGGGGTTTGCTTTTACAGGAGAACGCACCGACGACGCCGGAATGCTTCGCCTGCTTGCCCCTTACGCCGGTCATCGGCAGCGGGTTGTGCGCCTTATTCAGGAGGCGGGCATTCGCAAACCCAGGTATGGTGCGCGTATCAGTATTCCGGATTACCGGGATTTTTAATATGCGTGTGGAGCCGGTACCGTAAAAAGTACCGACTCCACACGCATAAACCACCCTTCACCGGGCGGGTTTATCACCTAACTATCTCTATGATGAAATGGCTAGTTCTGCTCTGCAGTTGCCATTTCTTCACGAACCTTATCCATATCGAGTTCGCGGATCGAAGTAATCACCTGCTCAAACTGGGACTCATTGAGCGCACCGGGCTGGGAGAAGACGAGAATACCGCCGCGGAAACCCATAATGGTGGGAATGGAGGTAATGCCTGCGGCCTGTGCCAGCTGACTCTGATCCTCGGTATCCACCTTGCCGAAGACGATATCGCTGTACTTCTCGGAGGCTGCCTCGTAGACGGGAGCGAACTGCTTGCAGGGACCGCACCAGTCTGCCCAGAAATCGAGGAATACGATATCGTTACCCTCGACAGTCGAGGTAAGGTTCTGCTGGGTGATTTCAATAGTAGCCATGGAGATAACGCTACACCCTGCACGTACATTGCGCTAATTTTTCACTCACAGACTAATAAATAGTTTAAAGCGCGTCATAAACCCTATTTTTTTGCCGTGAGCGGGCATTTTTAGCGGGTGCGCGAAGGTACCACATGCAAAGAACCCGGTTACCGAAGTAACCGGGTTCTTTTTAGGGTGGCAGATGAGGGATTCGAACCCCCGTAGGCTGTGCCAGCTGATTTACAGTCAGCCCCCTTTGGCCGCTCGGGTAATCTGCCGAACTAGCTAGGCTAGAAGTCCGCTCAAGCGAACAGAGACTACTGTACAGGTTTTTAATGAACTTGTGAAGCCAGAGCCTAGCTTTGTGACGAATACAACTTTTTGGGCTGTTTTTCGTTTTCGGAGGCTGTTTTTCAGGCGGGTTTACAGGTCGCCGTCCTGCTCCATCAGAAGCGTAATTTCCAAATGCTCAAGATAGCGCAACGCCTGTTCAACTGTGCACATCTCGCTTCGAATCTCACGAGCAAGATCGCGCCGCACTCCCTCGAAGCGGGCAACGAGTTTGGGATCTGTCAGCGTTGAGCCGATTCCCTCGAAGGCAGGAGGCTCAACAACATCTGAAGAGTCTTCGCTCTGAACCGCGTCCACCCGCTCTGCCTCAGGGATGTTCTCAGGTTCAGAACCAATCGAACTGTAGAGGTCAAGGAACAGCAGGGTTTCAGCATCGCGAGCTTCTTCGCGATTCACGCTGCCGGTCGTTGACGAGTATTGTGTAGCCATGTTTCCATTCTGGATGTTCAAGGTTAACAACAGCTGAGAAACGCATCAAAGAACCTGAAAATTATCTGTGAGCGCAACAGAAAACAGGTATTCTATGAGGGACAGATACCGTCGTATTCCGCACAAACACAACGAAAGGACACAGATTTATGGCAAGCGAATCTTCTTTCGATATTGTCTCAAAGGTTGATAAGCAAGAGGTCTCCAACGCCCTGCACCAAGCACAAAAAGAGGTTTCGCAGCGCTACGATTTCCGTGGTGTCGGTGCTGAGATCGACTTCTCGGGCGAGAAGATTCTCATTAAGGCAAACGCCCAGGAACGAGCTCTCGCAGTGCTCGACGTTTTCCAGTCGAAGCTCGTCAAGCGCGGTATTTCGCTAAAGTCCCTGGATGCGGGTGATCCCTACGCTTCGGGCAAAGAGACCCGCATTGAATGCTCCATCAAGGAAGGCATCGCACAGGATCAGGCTAAGAAGATATCCAAACTGATCCGCGATGAAGGGCCTAAGGGTGTGAAGGCTACGATTCAGGGTGATGAGCTGCGTGTATCCTCGAAGTCTCGTGACGATCTGCAGAGCGTGATTTCACTGCTTAAAGGCGCAGATCTTGACGTTGACCTGCAGTTCGTGAATTATCGCTAGACATCTCTACTGTGCACGCGGCATCAGCGCACTATTAAGGCGGGGCGGTTACCAGTTTTGGTAACCACCCCGCCTTTCGCCTATAAGACAAACACGTACACAGGTTTTATAGCTGACCGTTATCGCGCGCCATCTGTTGCAGACGGGCGATGCGTTTGTCCATCGGTGGGTGGGTAGACATGAGGTTCTTCAGGCCACCGAAGGGGTTTGCAATCATAGAGGCCGAGGTATTCACAACCTGCTGATTCTTGGGATCCATAGGGTAGAGTGAGACACCCTTCTCCAACTTATTCAGGGCGGAGGCAAGTGCAATCGGATCGCCCGTGAGTTTTGCACCGTCTTCATCGGCATCGTATTCGCGAGTACGGCTAATAGCCATCTGAATAACCGCCGTAGCAATGGGAGCCAGAAGCGACATCAGGATTATGCTCAAGAAGTTTCCGCCGCCGCGCTCACGGTTCCCTCCCATCATGGAGCCAAAACCAACAATCTGTGCCGCCGCCGTAATCAGGGTTGCGATACCGGCTGCCACCGAGCTTGTAAGAATATCGCGGTTGTAGACGTGCATGAGCTCGTGCCCAAGCACGCCGCGCATTTCGCGTTCATCAAGAAGCTGCAAGATACCCTCGGTGCAGCAGACGGCGGCATTGCGCGGGTTGCGCCCGGTCGCGAAGGCGTTTGGAGTCTGGGTGGGTGCCACATATAGGCGCGGCATAGGCTGCCCGGCGCGCGAGGAAAGTTCCTCGACAATGTCATACAGAACCGGAACGTCCTCGCGGGTAACGGCGTAGGCGTTCATGGAACGCAGCGCGAGTTTATCGGAGTTCCAGTATGAATATGCAACGGTACCCAAGCTCACAAGGGCGAAACCCCAGATAAAAATTGAGCTGCGGAAGTATGTTGAAAGGCCGCCGCCGATAAGCATCAGCAGACCGACCATGCCGCCCAACAGAAGGGCGGTCTTAAGCCCGTTATAGTGTTTGTGCATTGCGTGTACCTTTAAAAATCGTGTTGCCGTGAACGTATTAGATTACAGCATACGGGGTATATATGAGGTAGACGTCCAGATTCGCCACCAGCGTGTATTTCGCATTCTCGCGCCCACAGGTTTCTCGAATGCGAGCAAGGTCACGTGAAGTCTCGGAGTGTTCTGTTATCCCCTAGAAATTCGCGGTTTTAGCGACATAGTGTCATAGTGAAAGCACCCTGACCACAACAGTTATTATGAATTTATCGTAATTGTAATTGTGAAAAAGTCAGATTAACGGTAGAGTATTGTTCATGACCGAACCCCTAGATACGAACGCACACCCGGAACCCGAGCATCCTCTTCACGGATGCTCCCACACCGGCGTGCTACCGTTGGCAGCAGAATCCGCGACCGGACTTCTCACGGAATCTTGGTCGCAAAACTTGCGCGCTAAGGGGCGCAGGGTCACGAAACAGCGGCTTGCTGTTCTACGTGCGGTTCAGGCTCATCCCCATGCCAACGCCGAAGAAATAGTCACCGCTGTGCGGCAAGAGATTCCCACCATTACCGTGCAGTCGGTGTATGTGATCCTCACGGATCTGACGAATATCGACATGCTCCGTAAATTTGAGCCGCCGGGAACCCCGGGACTCTACGAGACCCGCACGGGCGATAACCATCACCACGCATTCTGCATTCGCTGCGGAAAAGTTCAGGATGTAGACTGCGCTGTCGGCTCAGCGCCCTGCCTAACTCCCAGCGACTTCCACGGCATGGCGATTATCAGCGCAGATGTACTGTATCGAGGCGTCTGCGCAGACTGTCAAACTGAGGCAGAAGCAGAACTGGCGAAGAGCCAGGTGCAAGCCGCTGCGAGCGTTCAGCACTAACGAACCACATTCCCACACCTTACTCCGGGCGTGAAACAGCGCCTTGGTGTTCGTTAGCTGCACCCTAAAACAGGAAGAATGCTCGTCGAAAACCACATAGCATCACCAAAAACACAGGGAGAAGCAAATATGTATCAGACCCCGCAGAACCCCATTCATCCCGGTTCTTACACCACCACGAGCACTGGCACGCCGGTGGCTTCAGATGATCATTCGCTCACCGTGGGCGCCGATGGTCCCATCGTCCTGCACGATGCTTACGCTGTTGAAAAGCTCGCTCAGTTCAACCGTGAGCGTGTGCCCGAGCGTGTGGTGCACGCGAAGGGAACCGGCGCATACGGCTACTTTGAAACCACCGAAGATGTTTCGCAGTACACCCGTGCGGCGCTCTTTCAGCCGGGCGTTAAAACCGAGCTGCTGATTCGTTTCTCAACCGTGGCGGGCGAATCCGGCTCCCCCGATACTTGGCGTGATCCCCGCGGTTTCGCGGTGAAATTCTATACCACCGAAGGCAACTACGACTTGGTAGGTAATAACACTCCTATCTTCTTCATTCGCGATGCCATCAAGTTCCCCGACTTTATCCACTCGCAGAAGCGTATGCCCGGTTCGGGTCTGCGCGATAACGATATGCAGTGGGATTTCTGGAGCCTCAATCCGGCATCTGCACATCAGGTAACCTGGCTGATGGGCGACCGCGGCCTGCCCCGCACCCTGCGCCACATGGACGGCTTCGGCTCTCACACCTACCAGTGGATTAACGCCGAAGGCGAGCGCTTCTGGGTTAAGTACCACTTCAAGACCGAGCAGGGCAACGAGTTCTTCACCCAGGCTCAGGCCGATGAAATGGCGGGTAAGGATGCTGACTTCCACCGCCGCGACCTGCGCGAGGCTATCGAGCGCGGCGACTACCCCGCCTGGACGCTCTATGTGCAGATCATGCCCTATGAGGACGCGAAGACCTACCGCATTAACCCCTTCGATCTGACGAAGATTTGGCCGCACTCGGATTACCCGCTGGTCAAGGTGGGTCGCATGGTGCTGGATCGCAACCCTCAGAATTTCTTCGCCGAGATCGAGCAGGCTGCCTTCTCCCCCTCGAACTTTGTGCCCGGTATCGCGGCTTCGCCCGATAAGATGCTGCTCGGTCGTATCTTCTCCTACCCGGATGCGCATCGCTACCGCATCGGCACCAACTTCGCACAGCTGCCCGTGAACGCACCACACGCAGCGCCGGTGAACAACTATTCGCATGACGGTTCGATGCGTTATAACTTCAACGACCCGTCCGTTCCGACCTACGCGCCGAATAGTCTGGGTGGACCGCATGCGGATGCGGCACGCGCTGGCGAAGGTAGCTGGGAGTCTGATGGCGAGCTGGTACGCACCGCCTACACCCTGCGCCCGGATGATGATGATTTCTCGCAGGCGCGCACCCTCTACGAGGTAACCATGAACGACGAAGAACGCGAACGCCTGATCAGCAACATCTCTGGTCACGTAGGCGCTGTTCGTTCCGACGAGATTCGTGAACGCGCGTTCCAATACTGGGATAGCGTTCACCCTGAGCTCGGTTCTCGCGTTCGCGAGGCCGTGGCAGCCGCCGCATCTGGTTCATAAGATACGGCAGCGTCTGTTCTCCTGTAGATTCGAGAACATGACGCACAGCTGGCTGCTACTATGGGGTCGGTGACTTTCAGTGAGGTGGAGTTACCGGCCCCATATTTTAAACCCGTTTGCAGGATTACAACCCTCTCCAAACACAAAAATCGCCCGGAAGAGACAACACCGTGTGGGTGTTTCTTCCGGGCGATTTTTGCGTGACGGGTTTTACGAACTATGCGGATGCACTAGCACCAGCGGGAGAAGCGCCGAAGACCGCTTCCTGTTCACGCACAATATCGAGGAGTTCGCGGATCTGCTTGATGTCGAGCACAGCGCTAGGGTTGAAGTAGTTGATCTGAATACCCGGGGCGTTGAGCTGCTCCGCGAGGGTCAGCACCTCAATCGCATGCGCTACACGCACCTCAATCGCAGGGTCGATAGCGGCAACTTCAATCGGCGAGGTGAACGCCAGCATATTCGTGGGGTTGCCTTCATCATCGGGGACGAATGCTGGCCCCTGTACCTTACTCTTGGGGTCAATCGCCACCACCAGAATAGAGTTTGGTGCCACCAACGATCCGAGAAGCTGCTGCATATTGTCGTTGATAAGAGCCATTTTCGCGCCGTCATTGCGGGGCGAGTTCACAACCCACTGCACCTGGGCGCGCTCAATATAGCATTCGTGGTTGGAACCCGGATCTATCGCAATCAGATCAAGGTCGGGGTTGCTCAAGAAATCCATGAAAATCTTGACGGCGGGTTCGCGCAGAATCAGCTCGTCATCGTCGGAGTTTTCACGCATGTAGCTCTTCGAAACGTACTCTGCCGACGAGAATACGCATAGCGCCTGCATCCCGTTTTCAAGGCGAATAACCTGGTAGCGCAGCTGCGATTCGGGACCAATATCAAGGTGCCCTGCGGGAACAATAGTTGAGCCGGAAGCATCCACGAGCAAATCGCCGCCGAGCATGGTGCGCACTACGTTAATGAGGGTTCGTTCTTTGACATCCTTCTTGAAGGCTTCGAGTGCAGCGGCGAGGTAGGGATTGGGGATCTCGTAATCGGTTTCTTTATGCAAACCCGAAACATCGCGAGCACGACCGTGCATACGTTCGGTTGCCCAAGCAGGAATACGCTCGGAATCGCGCGGGAACATGTGCAGATGCTCGCGTACATCCGAAGCACTCAGGGTTCCTTCAGTACCCCAGTTCTCCGGTTCTTCGTCGCGGTTATAAGATGCCCCCACACTGAACTTCGGTTCGGGCCAGTTATTGGCCGCCACCACCACAGATGCGGTAAACCAGGTGCCGCGGTTGCCGTCGTAGGCGGCGCGCTGGAGCTTGCGAAGATCGGGCAGTACGGGCGAATCTTCCTTGAGGGGGCCCACCGAACCGATGTACTCTTCGCCGTCACGGAATTCACGCACGCGAATATAGACCTGCCCGGCGAGGGGTTTTACGTCGAGGATCATCTCGCTCCACCCGGGCTCAGCCTTGACGACATCAAGAAGCCAGCTACCGATACGGTTGAGCGCATCCTGGGTGCGGGCGGCTCTACTCGTCGGTTCAGAACGTCGGGTATCCGTCATGGTTTTCCATTCCTTTATCGTCAGCTTGCATCTTAGGTCCCGGCGGGAAGCTACCCGCTACTCTATTGATTTTAGCGAAGCATCCGCCGTCACGCCGATTTATAACGTCATGATAGGTTAGGGAACACACTTTTGCGTGTGTGCTCTAGCATCGGTTACCGAGTTGTCTTTTGTTCAATTTTTTCTCCATCCGACCTATAAAATTGGTGCAGTTTGTGGGTACTCACACCAAAAAGGTTGTTACCCTTAACCTATGACGAATTCTTTGCAGGATCTTATTGACGCATCAATCTTTATCTCGACCGAATACCAGGCGCGGTTGGCTGAACTTATTGGGTCTGCTGACTACGATGTAAACTTCGCCGAGCAGTCCCTCACGTTCAAGGCCGCCGATCCGGTGTCTTTTCAACCCTACCTGCTCGGTACCGAATCTGAAAACCGTGGAACCTGGATTTGGTCGTGGCAGCAATTGGGATATTTTCCAAATGCGGTAGTCTCAGCGGCGCTGCAGGCGCGAGATGCCGGTGAACGCGACTCAGTGCTGGAGCTGAGTACCGACGAAATTCCGCTCTCAGAGGGATTGGCGCGTCGCCTGACTTTGGCAACGAAAACAGTGACCGGTTTATACGCTCACTATCCCCTGCCGTCGGGGTCCGTGCGGGCGTGGTGCCTGATTGACAGCCCCGAACTGACCCTGGATGCGCCCACGTACAAAGGTGTAGGGCGCGTGATTGCGAAGGCTCTGCAAAGCGAAGATATTCACGATCATCCGCTCGCCATTAATTCTTATGCACGTCAGCGCGGATTCCATACCGCCTGGGATACCGAGGCCACCGTGGTACTCACCATGACCGACGGCGCCCTGCGGCTGTGGTTCGATGAGGGGCGCATCAGCGGTATTGAGCGCGCGAAGCCCGAGGTGACCGCCCAAGAACTTGAGCAGCTTGCCGCAGAGGCTGAGCAGTACCGTGCGGAATTGGCGGCTGAACGCGCCGAAGTTGAGCAGGCTGCCGCTGCCGAGGCTGCAGAGCAGGTGGCTCTGCGCGAACAGCAGTCGGCAGAGCGTGCGGCGGCACGTGCCGAGGTCGAGCAGGCACCCGCCGCTCAGGAACCCGAGGAAGCCCAGACGCCTAAGGACGCACAGGCAGCAAAGAGCGCCCCCGCACAGGAAAATGCACAGCCGGAAGAGGCAACGCCGGCTCAGCCTCAGGCTCCCGCGGCGGCCGCAGAGCAAGCTGTACCTGCTGGCGCATCGCAGAAACCGGTGGCGGGTGTGCGCACGACCGAGAACCTCTACCCAGATACCGAGGCTCCTTTCGATCAGGATCCGCGCGAGGATTCCGAACACGGTCGCGTAACGGTCAATACCCTACCCGGCGATGTCGTTCCGAACGCTGCCGCAGCACAGACCGGCGCACCTGCGGGTCAGGCTAAGGCGGCGAAGCCCGGTGCCTCCGATGCCTCGAAGTCCCGCACATCGATCACCCCGCGCGCAGCTGGCAAACCCGGCGCGAGTGCAGGTCAGGGACAGACCACTCCTCAGCCCGGCACACAGAAGCCCGCTGCGGCAGGTGCCCAGCAGCAGCCGAAGCAGGCACCCAAACCTGCCGCTTCAGGTACCGGCGCATCCGCACCGCAGACCGAGAGCACCCCGGCAACTGCAATTCCGGTGATCAAGCCCTCCGAGCAGAAGGCCGATCAGCACGAGGAACAGGAGCAGACTCAGGAAACCGGCAAGAAGAAGGGCTTCTTCTCGCGGTTCTTCGGTCTGTAGACAACGCGGTATCAGCAGGTGTACAGGGTCTTTACCCCGTGCCTGCGGCAATTATCCTGACCTAGGAATTTCATCATTCCGATGGGGCGCAACGCTGTATTATGTTGCGCCCCATCGGCGTTTAATGGCGACTCGCCTCCGCCAGTCGGTGCCTCATACTCGTGCAAGAGTACGGTGAAGAGTAGAGTTGTTAGAAGTTCACATCTCATCTTTCGTTCACAGATAGGGAGGATCCCTCACACCATGGCGCAGCACGCTCACAGCGCTACAGCATCCACACCAGGCACCGCGGCACACGCTGCACAGACCCGCAACGGTTTTATCTGCCTTTTCACCACCTACGCGATCTGGGGTATGCTGCCGCTGTATTTCTATCTCATGGCGTCTTCGTCTGCGCTGGAGATTGTGCTCTCGCGTGTGATTTTTTCGCTGGCATTCTGCGCGGTTTTGCTCCCTATTTTCCGGTTGACCAAGCCGTTTAACCAAGCGGTGCGTACCCCGCGCACTATGGGTATTTTGACGGTGGCGTCTTTGCTGATCGGCGCGAACTGGATGATCTATGTGTATTCCACCACACACGGGCATACGATCGACATGTCGCTGGGGTACTTTATTAACCCGCTGGTCTCCGTGGTGTTAGGGGTCGTGTTCCTGCACGAGCGGCTGCGAAAAGTTCAGTGGATCGCCATCGGGATATCGACCGTGGCGGTGCTGATTATGAGCGTGGTGTACGGGCAGATTCCGTGGCTGGGCTTAGGTGTTGCCTTCACCTTCGGAACGTACGGGCTGCTCAAGGCGCGGGTGGGGTCGAGCGTGCATCCGGTAGTGTCGCTATCGCTTGAGACTTTTATTTTGCTTCCGGTGGCGCTCGTGGTGCTGTGGTGGATGAATACGCAGGGACAGCTCACGTTGTTTTCGCAAGGCCCCGGGCATTTCTGGCTGCTCGCTTCCACCGGCATTGTCACGGTGACTCCGCTGGTTCTTTTCTCGGCGGCGGCGCGGGCGCTGCCTCTGTCGGTGATCGGCATGGTGCAGTATATGGGTCCGACCATTCAGTTCTTCCTGGCGCTCTTCGTGCTGCACGATAGGATTACCCCGGATAAGTGGATTGGCTTATCTCTGATTTGGGTGGCTATCGTAATTTTTACGGTGGATGCGGTGCGCGCCTCACGCACCTCGCGCCCGTCGAAGCTCACGGCGGTTGAGACCGGCATGATTCCTATTGTGCAGATTTCTCAGTCCTCTGAGGGTGGCGAAGACCGTGAACAGAACTATCTTCTGGATGCGGTGCAGCTCCCGCCCGAAGACACCGAAGATTCCGAGGCGAGCGCCCGCGACAAATCCTGAATTCTTGCCGCAGATGCATAAAAAGTGTTGGCACGAGAACCGGTCAGAGTTCCCATGCCAACACTTTTTATTCGCGCCGAGTGCGCGAGTATTCTATGTTTCTACGTGCCGGGGCACAGTCCGCAGACCTGCCCGCGCGTATAAACGGTATTATTCGGTGGCTGCCTGCTCGACAGTATCATCCTCAGGTTCTTCGGGGTGCCTGCTCAGGTTTACGAGGGCAAACACCAGGCCGCCCCAGATAATGAGGATTGCCACGATCATCATAGCGATAGCTGCACCGCTCATTATGCCTCCTCACCCTGTGCTTTTACGTGTGCTTTCAGTGCGGCATCGTCCACATGCGTATGGGCGAGTTTACCGCCGATAACGGGCGGTGCCGGGGGTTCCTCGGCAGCGCGTGACTTATGCGACCACGGCAGGAATGAAATCACGATGGAGCCAACGATCAGGAGTACGACCATGCCCCAGCCGAAGATACCAAGCAAATCTGCAGGGTACCCTCCATGGGGCTCGGCAATTGTCTTCACGAGCGTGGAGATCAGGCTGTACCCCAGGATCAGCGGGGTAACGCCCGCCAAGAGAATCATCCAGATCCAACCCACTTTGAAGGAGGAAACAGAGTTCAGGTGCTCCCGCAGGATCGGCAGAGCCCGCACGCCATAGGTGATCACGACAATAGAGGTGAGGCCAGCGGCAAGAATACCAAAGTTATTCACGAAGGTATCGAGTATATCCAGCATGTACAGACCTGATGCGGTGGGCATCAGCAGTGTCGAGATAATCGCCAGCGGGATAATCACGATCATGGTCGAGGTCAGGCGTGAGGTGCCTGCTTTATCCTGCACACCGGCGATAATGACCTCAAGAATCGAGATGAGCGAGGTGAACCCCGCAAAGAGGAGCGAACCGAAGAACAGGAACCCGATGAGCGCACCAGCTGGCGCCTGCGAAATAATGGTGGGAAAGGCAATGAAAGCCAAACCTATTCCTTCTTCGACAACTTTATCCACGGCGATGCCCTGTGCCTGCGCCATGAAGCCCAACGCCGCGAACACGCCGATACCCGCCAGCAGCTCAAATCCGGAGTTGGCAAAGCCCACGACGGCACCCGAACCGGTCAGGTCGGTCTTGGGCTTCAGGTAGGATGCGTAAGTCACCATAATGCCAAAGCCAATGGAGAGCGAGAAGAAGATCTGTCCGTAGGCGGCGACCCACACCTCGCCATTGGTTAGCGCACCCCAGTTGGGAGTGAACAGAGTGTTCAGGCCGTTCATCGCGCCGGGCAGGGTGAGCGAGTACGCGACCAGACCCACGAACATAAAGATCAGCAGGGGCATAAACACCACGTTGGCGGCACCCACGCCTTTTTGTACGCCCAGCGCCATGATGACGATCAGGGAAATCCACACCAGCACGAGCGGAATGAGAATGCCGGGGTTAAAGTCAAAGGAAAGCTTCGGATCCCCCACTTTCAGGAAGTCCTTCATGAAGAAGGTTTTCGCGTCGCTACCCCATTCCTGGTTGAATGAGAAAATCATGTACCGCACTGCCCAGGCGATAACTGCGGCATAGTAGATGGCAATAACCGCGCTAATGCCCATATGCCACCAACCGATAAACTCGGTTTTGCGGTTGAGACGGCGGAATGCCAACGGAGACGATGCGCGCCCGCGGTGGCCAATCGCGTAGTCGAAAAAGAGGAAGGTGAGTCCTGCTGTCAGCAACGCCACGATGTACGGGATCATGAAGGCGCCGCCACCGTTCTTGTAAGCAACAGCGGGGAAACGCCAAATATTTCCCAGACCAACAGCTGAGCCGATGGCGGCAAAAAGGAAGACCCTGCGGCTGGAGAAGCCTTCACGCTTCGCCGGGGTCTTGGCGGGTTTTGTACCCATGATAGTGGTTACCTCGGTCTAGATGTTCATGTATGCACGTCACGCGACGATGCACCTTGAGGGTAGACGGGGCATGTCGTCGTGAACGGAGGCACGCTAGGGTTTGGGCGCGACTCTCCGGGTGCTCTGTGCTCTCAATGATGTGTGGGCACAGACGTTCTTTAGGTTTACCTGATGTAGGCTATTGGGTCAATGATAGCCCATCATGTGGGATTCTGTGGGATTTATGAGGGGAATGTAACAGATAAACACAAGCATTCTTAAACTAACGCTTCTCGCTCTTCAGTCCTCACGGCCTCTCGTGCCGAGTGGCAGGTGCATCCTGGAAGAGACCGGATTTATCGGTACTTTTACAGCTCTCTCCCTTTGAAACCCTCAAGATTCCCACCAGAATTACCGTGAATCCGCACAGTGGAGCAGCCCCGAGAGCGAGCTCGGTACGGCTCACCACGTCCAGCGGCACGTGCAGCAGGAGCAAGGCCAAAGCAGCCGCACAAACCCAACCGCTCACATATAAACGGTGCATATTCAAGGCAATAGCCAGATTTCCGGCGAGCACGAGCACAGCGATAATCGCGGATTCGAGGGTCAAAACGGCAAGCATCATTCCGGGTGCAAGACCAGCGTATTTAGAGTAAAAAATGTCAAAGAGAAAAGGCCCGATAAGATAGGCAAGCAGTGCGCCGAAACCGCCGATTCCCAGAACCCACAGACACGGGCGTGCTAAAGCGCGCAGTGGGTGATCTTGGTGCTTCAAGAAAGCCGATATGGCGACCCCTTGAAAGGCCTGAAGCGGCATCATAATCGGCGAACGTGTAACGCCAATAGCAGCGACCAAGGCATTGAACTGTGCGCTTTGATCCTGCGTTGTGAACTGTAAGAAAAAGGGGAACGCCGTCATAAGAATCGATGCACCGGCGGATGAGAGCATGAGCATCACAATATTTCGTGCATATTGCCGCGAATTAACATCAATGCTCGCGTGCCAGACGCGCCGCCCGGTGCGTGAAAATATGACCCACGGAACCCAGATCAGCGAGGCAACGACAACGGCGGTCTCAAACCCAAGCAGGTGCCACGACAATACCACCGCCGCCAGTGTTGCCGCCAAACGTATCAGTGCCTCACCGCTGCCTAAAGCGGCGTAAAAATACCAGGAATCCCGCCCTGCGGATGCGCCGCTAACCGCAGCGTAGACGGCGTACATCACGACGCCGAACGCTATCAGTACAACACTCATCTGCGGGTAGGAGGGGAAAGCGGAGGACCACAGTGGTGAGGTCATGACGACGATCACGGCAATACCCAGACCTAACAGGGCTGCCACGGCGGAATATGAAAGTCTATTGGTGTGTGTTCGTGATTCCGGATTCTGCAGAAGGGACGCCCCGACCGCCCGCGTTGTCTCCTGCTGAATAGCGCCGGTTATGCCGTAAATTCCGAACACGAGAGGCCAGAATGCGGACTGAAACTGCCTAAACTCACTCTGCGATAAAAAGTACGCAGCAATAACCGATATAGCAAACGTTGCCGCAGCCGCTATGACCGAACTGAGGAATATTGCGGCAGATTGATATGCGGTAACGGTTTTGTGGGCCATAGTTTCCCTTAAAGAACTCTATCGAGTTCAGCTCCACCTGGGCGTGCTTCACATACTACGCTGCATCGATATGCGCATTCTCGTGAAGCAGTCTTCCTGAAGCAACCGTATCACGCAGTTTAGCCCTCGCGATGCACCACAGCATGCGCAAAGGATTCCAGCGCCGCCTTCGCGGTAGAATCCGGCAGCGGCGCAATGGCTGCAATCGCACGATCCGCCCAATCATAGGCTATCTGCCACGCTTCTTGCGTGACCGGATGCGCGGCGAGCGCGGATACAGCGGCAGCAAGCGCATCATCACTCGATAGGTCTGCCTCAATGAGCGTTTGAACCTGACGGGCTGATTCGTCCCCGGCCTCTGCGGCACGGTTGAGCAGAATAGTCGGCAGGGTCGGCACGCCCTCACGCAGATCGGTGCCCTGGGTTTTCCCGGAGGATGCACCATCGCTGACGATATCAATCACATCATCGGCGAGCTGGAATGCTACGCCCACGAGTTCGCCGTAGGTGGCGAGCATCTGAATAACCTCTTCGGAGGCGCCCGCCAAGAGTGAGCCGTACTCCCCCGCCGCCGCGATCAGCGAGCCGGTTTTCCCTTCGATCACGGAGATATAGTGGTCGAGAATATCCTGGTTTTCGCGTACACCGGTTGTTTCGTAGAGCTGCCCCAGCACCAGGCGTTCGAAGGTTTGTGCCTGAATTTTCATGGGTCGCGTGCCCAGATCGGAGACCAGCAGCGAGGCACGCGAGAAAATGAGGTCACCCGTCAGGATGGCGACGGAATTTCCCCAAATGGTCTGGGCGGTATCGACGCCGCGGCGTTTGGGCGCATCGTCCATCACATCGTCGTGGTAGAGGGTCGCCAGATGGGTGAGCTCAACGACCACCGCAGCCTCAATCACCTCGTCGTTAATCTGTCCGTCCACGGCGGCGGCGAGCAGAGTCAGGAGGGGGCGCACGCGCTTTCCACCGGCGAGCAGTAAATGTCGGGCAGCAACATCGGCGAGCTTATCGGTGTAGCTGATAGCCTCGGCAAGCCGCTCTTCAATCCGCGCCAGTGAGGTAAGAATCTGGGGGCCAAGCTGCGGGTCGGACGCAATGAGCTCAAACCCGGCGGGCAGGTTGAAATCGAGTCCTGCCATCAAATCGGTGGCTGCAATGGATTGCTCTGAGGTGCTCACGATGCCTTCTTCGGTGTGTTGGTGCGTAGCTGTATGCTGTGTGTTGCTCAATGATGATGTGCTGAGTGTTAGTTTTGGGGCTTGAAGCCACGGTGAATGGCAACAATTCCGCCGCTGAGATTACGATATTTGACATCCTGCCAGCCCGCCTGTGCGAACTTGTGGGCAAGAGTTCTCTGATCCGGCCAATCGATAATCGACTCCGCCAAATATACATAGGAATCCGGGTTCGAGGAGATCGCGCGCGCTACGGGCGGTATCGCCTTCATAATGTATTCCTTATATACCTTACCGAAAGGGGCGAAGGTTGGGGTTGAGAATTCCAGCACCACGATGCGCCCGCCGGGCTTAGTAACCCGGTACAGTTCGCTCAGCGCACGGGGGTAATCCGCAACGTTACGCAAACCGTAGGACATGGTGACCGCATCGAAGCTGTCGTCCTCGAAAGGAAGGTCGGTAACGTCCGCCCGCACGAAGGTCATATCGGGGCGGCGTTTACGCCCGACCTCCAGCATTCCTTCGGAAAGGTCCGCGGCGATAACATCAATCCCGGCGTCGGCGAAAGGCTCGGATGAGGTTCCGGTACCGGCAGCAACGTCGAGGACCTTCTGCCCGGGATGCGCATCCACAGCGGCGACGGTCTGCTTGCGCCAGTAGATGTGCCGTCCCAGCGACAAGATGCCGTTCATCAAGTCGTAGCGCTTCGCGACGGTGTCAAACATGGCGGCGATATCGCCGGTCTTCTTGTCAAGGGTTGCGCGGGTACCCTGAACATTTTTCTCTACGTTGCTCACGCCTTCAATTGTGGCATGTTCTACCGCCCGTGGGGTAGTTGAGCACCTCCTGATACGTCATCTGAGGTGGCGAACACTTTAACTCACGAAAATATGCACTCTTGTGCCCGGTGTTGCGCACGTGCAGCACGCTTCTCCCGCCGTCCGCTGCGGCGCGGCAACATTCCTGGTTTTATGCATACTATGCATACATAATTCGTCATTTCCTCAGAAAAATAGTGAATATTTATAGGCATACTTGCATTCTTTATCGTGCAGGTGCACAATGGAAAACATCAAAATTTTCTACACACGGAGCACACCATGTCGATTTTCACCGCAAAACCCAACCTCAAAAAGTCCCTCGCACTCCTCGCGCTCGCACCCCTCGTCCTCACCGGATGCGTCTCAACCGCATCCGACGGCGAAAACGGAGAGGTAAACCTCATCAACAACGGAGTCCTCACCGTCTGCACCAACACCCCCTACATGCCCTTCGAATACGAAGAAAACGGAAAAATCGTAGGTATCGATGCAGATATCGCAAACGCTATCGCCAAAGACCTGGGCGCAGAAGCACAGCTCACCTCCATCAGCTTTGAAGGCCTCGATTCGGGTACCGGGCTCACCAGCGGACAGTGCGATATTGCGCTCGCAGGTATCAGCGTGACCGACGAGCGGAAATCCAAGATGGAATTCACCGATGTCTATTTCGAAGACAACCAGGCAATTCTGGTTCCTAAAAATTCCAAGATCTCCTCCGTCGAAGATCTTAAGAACGCCAAAGTCGGCGCTCAGCAGGCAACCAGCGGTGAATCCTATGCCAAAGAAAAAGGCGCGGATGTTGTGCAGTACGAGGACAACGAACTCATGTTCTCGGCATTGAAGACCGGTCAGGTGCAGGCCGTCTCGGCAAACCTCTCGGTTATTTCTGAGGCGCTGACCAAAGACCCCGACTCTTTCAAGATCGCCTATCAGACCTCGGAAAACGCCGACCAGATCGCCGGTGCGGTAGCCCCCGAAAAGAAAGCCCTGCTGGATAAAGCGAATAAGACAATTCAGCAGCTCAAGTCCAGCGGCGAACTCGATAAGATCAAGGAAAAGTGGACCAAGGCTAAGTCTTCGCCCTCATCCGCATCTTCATCCAGCGCAAACTAACCGCGACTAGCGCGGTGCGCGTTCGCTAACGTGCACCGCGCATCCTGAATATTACGATAAACACAGACTACGTTAGTGTAACGATGGCACAGAATAAACTATCTCCCCGCAAAAAACAGGCGATGTTCCGGTACTCCCAGTACGCTCTGCTGGCGGTTATCGCGGTTCTTATTATTGCCCTTGCCGACTGGAAAACACTGTCCAGCCAGGTATTCAACCTTGAGGTTGCGCAAAAGCAGTTCCCGAACGTTATTACGGTAGCGCTCAAGAATACCCTGATCTACACGGCCCTGGGTTTCGCCGTAGGTCTAAGCCTTGGTCTTATCCTGGCACTCATGCGTATCTCATCGATCGCACCCTATCGGTGGTTGGCGACAATCTATGTCGAAATTTTCCGTGGCATTCCGGCACTCTTGGTGTTCTTTGCCTTCGGTTACGGCATTCCCCTCGCCTTCAAAATCCGGTTTGTCGATAACCTCATTCCGGTAACACTCTCCCTCGGACTGGTGTCCTCTGCCTATATCAGCGAGGTGCTGCGTGCCGGCCTGCAGGCGGTTCCGAAGGGCCAGTATGAGGCGGCACGGTCGCTGGGCATGTCGCACACCCGGGCGATGCTCTCGGTGATTATTCCGCAGGCATTCCGCATTGTGCTCCCCCCGCTGACTAACGAAGTTATTCTGCTGACCAAGGATTCCTCGCTCGTGTACCTGCTGGGTGTACAAATCGCGCAGTACGAGCTGGCGAAATTCGGGCGTGAAGGTATTACCGCATCCGGCGCGGGGCTCACTCCCCTAGTGGTCGCGGGTCTGTGCTACCTGATTATTACCGTGCCGCTGGGGCAGCTATCCGCATATTTTGAGAAGCGCACGGGCGCATCACGCAAGTAACCACGACAAAGACTTTGGGAGATTGTCATGACTGACACAGTAACATCGGCGGCATCGGTGAGCATCACGGGGCTACACAAGTCTTATGGCAAAAACGAGGTGCTGCGCGGTATTGATATTCAGGTTGAACCGGGCGAGGTCGTCTGCCTGATCGGCCCTTCGGGATCGGGTAAATCAACGCTTCTGCGATGTGTAAACCTGCTCGAAGAGCCCAATGCGGGAACCATTACCGTGGGCGGTGTCGAGGTAACCGATCCGGACGCCGATATTAACGCCTTGCGCACCCGCATGGGCATGGTGTTTCAGCAGTTTAACCTGTTCGGACATCTGAGCGTGCTTGATAACTGCACGATTGCTCAGATTAAGGTCTTAGGGCGCGATCGTGCAACGGCAGAGAAGATTGCCCGCGAACAGCTGGCGAAAGTGGGGCTGGCAGATAAGGAAAATGCCTACCCGAGTAAACTTTCGGGCGGCCAGCAGCAGCGTGTGGCGATCGCTAGGGCGCTGTCGATGAACCCCGAACTCATGCTCTTCGACGAACCGACAAGCGCGCTCGACCCCGAAATGGTGGGCGATGTTCTTACGATTATGCGTGATCTCGCCGACGAAGGCATGACGATGATCGTGGTGACTCACGAGATGAGCTTCGCCCGCGATGTCGCCGATAAGGTCGTCTTCATGGCAGATGGCGTGGTCGTCGAAGAGGGACCCGCCGAGCGGGTGATCGGCAGCCCGCAGCATGAACGTACCAAGACATTCTTAGCGCGTGTGCTTGATCCCACCCACGTGGATGAAACCCCCGCAGATCAGGATGCGGCAGCAAACGCCTAGTCCGTTTGCCCTGTTTCAGACCAGCCCCGCAGATACGTTTTCCTCCAAGTGCTCCGTGAGGAAGGTATCTGCGGGGTTTTTACCGTTTCACAGAAAACCTGCTCATAACAGCTTTGCCTGTTGGGGAGAATATACGACAATGTCCCGTATCCGTCGCTGAATACGGGACATTACCGTGCTTAAAGGGATTTATTTATTTCTAAGGCGTTGTGCCCTAGACCTGTTCAACCTCAATAGTGATATTAGGCTCCGGATGTGATTCTCCGGTCAGCATAATGACCATCAGGGTCGAGTCTTCGAGTGCCGTGACCGAGTGCAACAGCTTTGCCGTGGTGTGGATGATTTTACCGGGTTCCAGAATAATACTCTGCCCCTTGGCGCTGTAATCAACCTTGCCTTTAAGCACCTGCACAATCACCGGATGTACACTGTGGTGTTCGTGCCAAGATTGACCGCCTGCCAGCTCCATTAGGGTGATGCTGCCACCATCGGCATCAAGAAGTTTCTTTGCCTGCGGCTTAGTCTCAAAGGGGGTAAGAACTTCGGTGAGCTGTGGGAAAACAATCACACGCCCTTCGTGAGTACCCGCCATGAGTTCTAACCTTTCGCCGATGATGGTTGTTCTTTTAGGATACGAACGTCCTAAAATCTGCATGAACTGTACTAAATTCTATGCCTGTGTTAGGGGCTAGGCAAAAAGTGAGGCATATATTTCATAACGTGATACGAATACGTCCTTAGTATTCCCACACGCGCGTATAGGGAGAAGATACCTGGTTACGCGGGCGCAGAAGCCGCACCAGTATCGCCGTGGTGCCCGTGCTAACCGCCAAAATCAGGCAGGTTGAGGCAACGAACACTCCCCCGGGCATGGTGGAAAACATGGTGACCGCATACATCGCGACCGCGCAGAACGAGAGGAACAGGCTTGCAATCGTCAGCAGAGGCACCACGATGGCTCCCACCACGCGAGGGGTCGGTGCGTTAAATTCTGCACGGCGCAGGTACCGAAGAACGCCCAAGCCGAGAACGGTCCAGAGAGCAACTACCAAAATCGCGCTGATAACATCCGCTGGGCGATGCCAGCCGTTAATAATGGTAGATGCGCCCGTAGCGCAGGTTGCCATCGCCGCCAGGACCGCAATCGTGGGTCGAAGCGCGCGAGGCGCTGCGATAAACAGAGCGGCGCCCGCAGAAGCGGCGAATGCCGTGTGCCCGCTTGGTGCGGAGTTCAAGAGGGCTTCCTGAATACCGAAATTAGGTTTGGTGACCACATAATTCTTGAGAGCGTGGACGCTCAAACACGCGCCCGTGCCCGCAAGAATACCCACGATAGCGGGCAGGATACGGTGCTTCCAGATCAGCCCAATAATAATGCCGATCACCGCGATTACGCCGGTAATCGTCGGCAGGTTATCGAGCGCCGCCAGGGTGGGACGCTGGTATTCCGCGAACTGGCTGGCATATTCGGTAAACGCATTTTCGTCGAGCTGCTGCCCGGTACGGCTGTAGATGAAGAACTGGAGCGTGGCGTAGAGCAGAGCACCGAACAGCACCATAACGCCCAGGTGCTGCGCCACAACCTTGGTACTCGGCGGATCATTAGGAATGGGGGCTTCTACGGGAACGCCTGCCCCGGGGGCCGCAGGGTTCGGGCGAGCGCCGTATCCGGCATAGTTCGCGGCGCTCATCGTCGGGTTAGCGGCGTGGGGATGCGCGGCGGCATTGTACTGCGGCGTGCCCGGGGGCGTGGTCTGCATACCGGGAGCACCCGTTGGCATGGCGACCGTGGCAGGATAATCAGCCGAAGGGGCTATATCCGGCTGCACACGGGTTTGCGGCTGGGCGGCACGCGTGTGTTGAACGTAGTGAGCACGCGGATCCTGCGATGCGCTGATGGCTTCGGTTGGAGAATCGTCAAGAGCGTCGAGGGCTACTGTGTCAGAGCTTTCACGGGGTTTAGGCGCCTCGTGCGGGTTCGGGATGGCGCGGGTTGCGTCCGTATCTGGTGAGGAAGATGGCAGATCCTGAAGGTTCAGAAATTCGGTCGCATCATCATCGGTTTCATAGGAAGATTGGATGCTCGATAACGGAACCGTCGCATCGGCATCGGCACTGTCATTATCGGCTAGAGTCTGAGGAGATAGAATACGCGTAGCATCATCCGTGTCATTTGAGGTACTGGTATGGCGAGGAACATGACCACGCGATGTGTGAGGACCCTGTGACATACTTTTTCCCTCCAAAATGTCTGTGATGCGGTGTCTGTAAACACGACATAGAAAACACTATCTCAGGTTAAGCTATGAAAAATACGTGTTTTCTAAATTCCAAGCTGGGAGTTTACCGAGAATACCTTAAGGAGAAACGCCATGTCATCCGTGCCGCCGCTAGGATACGGGTTCATCACTGAGGGCTTAGCTTTGCCGCCGTTAGAGCAGGTTTTACGCGCCGTTCGAGTGGTTGATATTCCCATGCGGGTGACCTTCCGCTCGGTCAATCGGCGCCAGAGTGCGCTGATACAGGGTCCCGCCGGATGGGGCGAGTTCGCGCCGTTTTTAGAGTATAACGATCATGAGGCGGCGGCGTGGTTAGCCTGTGCGTTAGAGTCCGCTTGGCTAGGGGCGCCGCCCGCTCGGCGAGCCACTATTCCGGTGAACGCAACCCTTCCCGCAGTGAGCGCCGAGCGGGTTCCCGAAGTGCTGAACAACTATCGTGGAACCATCCACGAGCTTAAAATCAAGGTTGCCGAGAAGGGGCAGACTTTCGATGATGATATTGCCCGCGTTGCGGCGGCACGGCGTGCCCTCCCGAACGCACGGTTGAAGGTGGACGCTAATGCGGGGTGGAGCGTCCCCGAAGCTCTCGAAGCCCTTGCGGCGCTGAACGAGTACGATCTGCTTTATGCCGAGCAGCCCGTCGCCACGGTTGATGAGCTTGCACAGGTACGTGCCCTGGTGCGCGAGCACAGCCTTTCGATGCTCATCGCCGCCGACGAATCCGTGCGTAAGGCCAGTGACCCTCTCAAGGTGGCGCAGGCGCACGCCGCCGATGTGCTGATCGTCAAGGCGGCGCCTTTAGGCGGGGTTCGGCGCGCGCTAAAGATCGTTGAACAGGCAGGTTTACCCGCGGTGGTGTCTTCGGCGCTGGAATCTTCTGTAGGTATCACAACCGGTGTGTCTCTGGCGGCGGCTCTGCCGAATCTTCCCTATGCGTGCGGGCTGAGTACAGTCTCGCTGATGAGCGCCGATGTGACCGAAAATTCTCTACTTGCTCGCGATGGCGAGCTCGAAGTGCGGCGGGCTGTGCCTACGGAATCGGTGCTGAGGCGCGTTGAAGCAGAGAGCGAAGTGCGAGATGCCTGGGTGGAGCGCATCCGACGGTGCTACCTGGTGCTTCAGGAAGCCTTGTCTACGAGTCTTTAGCCAGGTATGTTCTGAACGTTCTGGTCAGTGTTCTGGAGGCTAACTGCCCGTTTAGGGACCCCATATTCTTCACACGCCCAAACACCGGTCTAGAATAGACGGGTGACTGAAAACCCCGACTGTGCCGACACCGTTCAAACTCCCCCCGCTCCAGACTCCATGCTCTCCGCCGTCGCCGTGCTCGATTCCCTGATTCGCGCGGGCATGCGGCACGTGGTGGTTTCCCCAGGTTCTCGAAGCGCTCCCCTGGCGTATGCGGTTGCGGCGGCCGAAGAGGCAGGTGCGTTGGTTGCCCACGTGCGCATTGATGAGCGCGTAGCAGCGTTTACGGCGCTGGGTATCGCGAAAGCTTCGCGGCTGCCCGTGGGGTTAGTGTGTACCTCGGGAACAGCTCTGGGTGAGTATCTGCCCGCCGTGATGGAGGCTTACCATGCCGGGGTTCCGCTGGCGATCATGAGCGCAGACCGTCCCGTAAGGCTGCGTGGGACCGGCGCTAATCAGACGACGATTCAAACCGATTTTTTCTCTCCCTTTGTGCGTGCAAGTGCTGATTTGACCTCGTACCCCGAGCATAATCCGGGGCAGCAGACCGCCGATTTTATGGCATGTTTAGCGGCGCTGACCGGCAGCGACGCGCAGGATTGGTCGCGCACAAGCGATGAGCCCGTGGGGCCGGCGCATATTAACGTGTGTTTCGATACCCCGCTTACACCTTCGGCTCGGACAGCCGCAATTCTTCCTACCTGGGCCGCATCGCTTGCCGAGCATATCGCCCCGGGGGCCGCATCGTACCTCGCTGACCTTGAACCTGCACAGCTGAGTCCTGTCGAGAAGTTTTGGCTGATACAGCATGAACAGGCGGTCCAGTCCTCGCCGCTTAAACCCGAAGGCGCACCAGACTGCCCGAAAACGGTGGTGATCGCGGGAGACGGTGCCGAGCCGTTCGCTGCCGAGTTCGCCCGCGCGTTGAATCTGCCGCTGCTGGCAGAGCCTTCTTCGCAGGCGCGGCACGGCGCTACCTCGATTCCCCAGTACACGACGGTGCTCGGGGAACATGCGGCTTCCGAGCTGGGGCAGAGCATCGAGCGAACTATTTTATGCGGGCATCCCACGCTTTCGCGCCCTATTTCTGCGCTTTTAGCGCGTACCGACGTGCAGCATGCTTACTATGCGCCTCGGCACGCCAGCTGGTACGAACCCGGCACCCGTGCCGTTCGCGAGATTGATTCGCCCGCCGAACTTGAAGCCTTTGCGCTTATGGGATCGGGCGTGCGGGCCGATGATACCTGGCTTGATGCTTGGGTCACTGCCGGTCAGCGAGCTCAGGAGGCATCGCTCACGTCGATCGAAGCCTATCGTTATGCCGAGTCTGAAACAGTGCAGCCGCAGACCTCTGCTCCATCCGAGGAATGTCACCAAGACGGTGCACATACTTCTCAGCCTGCTAGAATTCCCGCTCAGGCGCTTGCACTCCAAACCTGGAATACATGCGCACAGCAAAGTCGAGCCCTTGTCGTCGGCTCGTCGAGTATTGTGCGCGATCTAGATATTATCGCCCCCGCTCTTGGTGCCGATGCGCCCGCACGGGTTCTCGCAAACCGCGGGCTTTCCGGCATCGACGGGCTTATCGCGACGGCTGTCGGCGTTTCTTTAGCGGGCTACCACCCTACCGGCAACGCACGCACGGCTGCCGATGATTCCGCTCATGTAGCGGGCGCGCCGATTCCGGTTACCCTCATATGCGGCGATTTGACGTTCCAATACGATATTTCTGCGCTGAACCTGCCCATGACGGAGCTTCTGCCCGATCTTGACGTCGTCGTCTATGACGACGCCGGAGGCGGCATTTTCACCGCGCTGGAACACGGAGCTCTCGCGCAGAATCCCCAATTTACCCGCGCCATCGAGAGGTTCTTCACGGTTCAGGCGGCGCCAAATACGGATCTGGAACGCATGGCAGCGGGCTTCGGCGAGGAGTCAGGTATTCGGGTGCGCATTCACCGGCCGAACGATATTTTCGATACCCAAGCTTAGGTTGCGCCTTACTCCTTCTAAGATTCGCAGAATAAAACCTCCGCACAGGGACGCACCATAATCTCAAAATGGTACGTACCCTATACGGAGGTTTTCAGAAATTCTTATGAATATGACGATATATGTCATACCCAGTCGTCATATGTCTGCGCTTATGCTAGTGCAGGCTGCCAATCGTGATAGGACCGGTGTATCCGGTGGTTTCAGAGCTGTCGGTAGGCACTTCGGTACCGTCAAGCTGCGCCATACGATCTAGCAAGAACCGGGTAGGTCCGGGTGCATACGGCAGGTGGTACATGGCGGCGGTGGTACTCGCATCATTCGGGTCAATAGTCGAATGGCGAATAGCGTAAATAGCCTTCTTCATGGTCTCCTGAAAACGTTCCACAAAGTCACGCTCTACGGGGTCGCCACAGCCGGGCACGTAGACGCGGTAACGATCAAGCTCAAGAAGCGCGCCTAGGGTCTCTACCCAACGATCGGGGAAAGAGTCTTCAAAGGACGGGTCGGTCCCCTGCTCCAGCAGACCGCCCGTAAAGAGCACGTCGTCGATACCCACCAAGATATCGCCCTCGGTATGTCCGGGACCCAAGTAGATGAGGGTTGCCGAGCGTTCCCCCAGATCAACCGGGGTAAAGGTAATGCCTTCCCCGCTTTGGGCAACCAGATGATTAGGCACCACGATATCGGTTGCCGCTCCCTGGTGGTGTGCCATCTCAGGTTCTAGGGTCTCCACATACAGGCGTTGCCTATCCCCGTATTTTTTGATAGCGCGCGCCGCCCGTGGGTGCGACCAAAACTCTTCGGTGCCCATAGCCGCAAAAACGTCGTTTCCGAAGTAACGCTCGGGGTGTGCGTGCGTATTGACGACGACGAGGGGCATACGGGTAATACGACGAACCTCATCATAAATTTCGGTTGCCTGTCGAGGTCCTGCACCGGTATCGATCACGAGTGCTTTCTCAAGACCGAGGATGAGTCCGGTATTTAGACAGTAGTTATCGGTTGCAATACGATAAACACCGTCCGCTAGTTCAATCGTGGTTGCCATACTTCTAACGGTACTCGACTTTAGCGTCAGATACGGAATATTTTTATAAAGGTTTAATAACACACTTGCGAACGTTTATCACAAAGTTCTCCGTGGGATTGTTATTATTTTGTTATTTTTTGCCGCATCCTATGGCGTGAGGCACTTTTAGAGGTACCGCTAGGATTAAAACCATGAGCTTACACAGCAGCACCGCCCAGGATTCTTTCGCAATGCACGCTCCTTCTTCACCAGGTGCAGGCAGGTACGCACCATCCCCCTCTGGAGACCTGCATCTGGGCAATCTGCGCACCGCAATTCTCGCATGGCTTCTCGCGCGACAAGAGGGGCTGCGCTTTGTGATGCGCATCGAAGACCTCGATCGCGTGCGCCCCGGTGCCGCTGAGCAGCAGCTCGCCGATTTAAAATCTTTGGGGCTCGATTGGGATGCAACGCCCGGCGAAGACCCACAGCGCCACGACCATGTTTTACGCCAGAGTACACGGCTTGCCGCCTACGATGCCGCCGTGCAGAAGCTCCAGGATGCGGGGCTGCTCTACGAATGCTATTGCACGCGCCGTGAGATTTTGGAGGCAACCTCGGCGCCGCACGGCATCCCCGGCTCCTATCCGGGGACATGTCGTAATCTGAGTGATACCGAGCGTAAATCTCGCCGTGAGATACGCCCTCCTGCCCTGCGTTTGCGCGCCGAAATCAGTGAATTTACAGTACAGGATATGTTTGCCGGTGAGTACACAGGCGCTGTCGATGACGTGGTGGTTCGCCGCAACGACGGCACCTACGCCTACAACCTAGCCGTCGTGGTCGATGACCATTATCAGGGTGTAACCCAGGTGGTGCGCGGAGACGATTTATTATCTTCCGCTCCGCGCCAGGCATACTTGGCAGCACTCCTGGGGTATGAACTGCCCCTCTATGCCCACGTCCCCCTAGCCCTCAACACGGAAGGTAAGCGTCTAGCGAAACGCGACGGCGCGGTAACGCTGAGACAGCTTCGGGATGCAGGGTTTGCAGAGTCCGATATTTTGGAGTGGATTCGCGCCTCCATTCCCATTCCTGATGCCCCACAGTTCCCGAAATCGGCGCAGGATTTTCTGGAATACTTCGATCCTAAAGCCATGAGCCCCAAGCCGTGGATCATTACAAATCCTTTAGATTTATAAGAAGCAAAAGCATCACCACACGCCACGCGTCCACGTTGTGGTCGAAGCAACCTCAAGAGCCGCGAATTTTCGGGGTCGTTTCGCCAAAATTTCCCACATAAAACCACGCTTTACCACGGCATACCTCGTTTGATGTGAATATATATTCAGCAGTATGCAAACACGCTGAATGCATTACGAGTTGGTAAATCTATTCCAAGCGGTTAGACTGTATCCCAAGCCACTCATAAAGTCATAGAGTTGCGCATAATTACACAGATAGTTACGTAACGAAATCCCAACCACTAGATAGGAATGAGAGATGACCGACGGTACGTTCCAAGTCATCGCACTGGCGATTTACTTCATCGCCATGATTGTGATTGGTCTGTGGGCAAACAGTAAAAACAACGACCTTGACGACTATGTGCTTGGAGGACGACAGCTCTCCCCCACCGTCGCGGCTCTCTCGGCAGGCGCCGCAGATATGTCCGGCTGGCTCCTGATGGGTTTGCCCGGCGCTGTCTATTTAGCCGGTCTTTCCAAATCATGGATTGCTATCGGTCTGACAATCGGCGCATGGGTCAACTGGAAATTCATCGCCCCCCGTCTGCGCAGCTACACCGAAGTCGCTGGCGATGCCGTCACCGTCCCCGTGTTCCTCAGCAACCGACTGCACGATAAATACAATATTCTGCGTATTTTTGCAGGCATTATTATCCTCGTCTTCTTCACCTTCTACGTCTCCTCCGGCATGGTTGCTGGCGGTAAATTCTTCGAGTCTTCCTTCCACCAGGATTACCTCACCGGCATGCTTCTCGTCGCCGGTATCACCATGTTCTACACTTTCTTCGGCGGCTTTATGGGTGCTTCCTACACCGATATGGTGCAGGGTCTTCTGATGCTCGCCGCGTTGATTGCCGTGCCGATCGTGGCTATTACCAATATGGGCGGACTCGACCACGTCACGGATGCCGTCGCCAACGTTCGCCCCGACGCCCTGGGACTTTTCGCGGGAACGACGTTCATCGGTATCGCTTCGGCGCTCGCCTGGGGCCTGGGATACTTCGGTCAGCCGCATATTATCGTGCGTTTTATGGCGCTTCGCACCCCCAAGGATGCGAAAGCCGGGCGTCGCATCGGCATGAGCTGGATGCTCCTGACCGTGGTAGGCTCCATCAGCACGGCATTCGTGGGTGTAGCCTACTTTGCAACCCACCCCGAAGTTTCTCTCACCGATAAGGAAAGTGCGGAGACAGTCTTCCTGGATCTCGCGCAGATTCTCTTCCACCCCTTTATCGCCGGTATGATCCTGGCTGCCGTACTTGCGGCTATTATGTCTACGCTCTCCTCGCAGCTAGTGGTCTGCTCCTCAGCTCTCGTGGAAGATCTTTACGGTGTCTTTGTGAAGAAGAAGCTCAGCTCAAACCAGTCACTCTGGCTTGGACGTGCGGGCGTAGCGATTGTGGCGGTCATCGCGACTCTCATGGCGCTCGATAAGAACAACTCGATTCTCTCGCTCGTGGAGTTCGCATGGGCGGGCTTTGGTTCGGCCTTCGGCCCAATCGTGATCCTCTCACTGTACTGGCGCAAGCTCACCCTACCGGGCGCGGTCTCGGGCATGGTCGTGGGTGCTGTCGTCACCTTCTTCTGGCGCCAGATCTTCAACCTCACCGAAACGATCGATGTTTACGAGATGATCCCCGGGTTCTTCCTAGCCTTCCTGGTGACCGTCGTGGTCTCCCTGGCTACCTACCAGAAGAACGAAGAAATTGAACAAGAGTTCGATAAGGCCGCAGAGCTCGCCAAGGCTGGCTAAGGTCTGAACTTCTGTTCACAGATTTGCCCCGATCCGCGCATTGCGGATCGGGGCAAGTTTTTAATACTTTCAGCTCTAACCTCTGTCTAGGGACTAATTCACGCAACTTTTAGAGCGTGCCCGCCATCAGTTCCTGGCACCATTTCTGGATCGGATGGCTAGCCTCCAGCAAGGCTCTGCGCAGGATACGGTACGTTTTCGCATCCGTAGCATCATCAACGTTGAAGAGTTCCTGCTCAATCTCGTAGCGCGGCTCTCGCAACTGGTCGAGATGCTGCAATTCGTCCAGCGTCAGCACGCGCACCACCCCATAGTTGTACCCTGTGTGCTCGTTATTCTCGGGAACATACACGCTCCGGGCGAAAGAGGGGCTGTCCTCCTCAAAAATCGTGTTCTGAAAGTTCGTGGTGTCGAGATACGCCGAATCCTCAAGATTGACGGGACCGGCAAAATGCGAATCGGAGAAATCGACGGAATCGTTATAGATAGAATCCCCGAACGTGGCCTCCTGCAAATAAGTCGAATGCCAGAACCAAGCCCGACCGTAATAGACGCTCTTGCTCAGGTTCGCCCGCCCGCCGTAGGTGCACCGGTCAAGATCGGCGAAGGTCGCGTAGGTGCTCAAAAACAGGTCTGCGCCGCGCCTATAGTCGCAGTTCCCCAGGCTTGCGTGACCCACATAGGTGCAGCAGGCAAGATCGGCGTGCCCCTCGTAAATACTGTCATTCAGGGCAGCCTCACCCCAGTACACGTTGTAGCTCAGGCTGGCGTTGGCACGGTACACGGACTCGCTGAAATCGACGTTCCCGCGGTAGTTGCAGAAGCTCGCGTTAACCCCTCCGTTGTATGTGGAACCCGAAAAATCGGCCTCTGTGTAATAGGCGGAATTGCTGCAATCTAAATACCAGGTGTAGGTGGAACCCGAAAAATCGGCCTCCGCATAGTAGGTGCACCCGCGCAGGTTCAAGCGTCCCTCCCATTGCGAGCGCCCAAAGCTAACCGGATAGAAGAACACGCTGCCCGAAAAATCGAAGGAGAGGCGGCTCCACGGTCCCGGTCCCTCGTAGCGGGGCATAACCCTCAGGTGAATGGTATCGAGAACGGTTTGGCGGAACCGCGCCTCAGCACGGAACTCGGCTTGTTCGGCGCGGAATCGTGCTTTTTTCTGGGAATCCCAGCGTTTCTTCGGTTCTCGGTTCAGCCGCATGTAGTCTTTATGCCTGGAGGCAGGCAGGAATGGGGCATAGATGCACGCGCAAAATGTATCGATAATAACCTGTGCCTCGGCAAGGCGCTGTTCTTCGGGGGTGCGCTCATCCGCAAGCCACTCATCGGCAAGACGCACCAGAGCGTTAAACCCACCCACGCGCGTGGCAAATCCGCTCTCCCCTAAAAGCGCGGTCGCCGCCGCATACCGTTCATGCCGCATTGCATGAAGGTGGATGAGGGAATCATCGGGTGTTGCAGAAGTTCGCGACGTGTACTCTGACATATTCTTCTGTCCTTGGTGGCTGGGCGGGCATAAATAGGCTCTTCCAGCATCTTATAGCAGGAGTGGATGCGCAAGGAATATGAACGTGACATGTTTCGTCGTGTTTGCCACGATATCGGGTAAACACACGGCAAAACTCTTGAATATGGTGTCCAGGACTGCAATATTTCTTCAAGGAATTAACGGGTTTTATCGGGAAAGTGTGTGTACGCTTTACATCTGCTTCGTGGCTTATCGCTTAAAGGTAACGGAAGTATCCTCTCGGGTCTGGAGCATGGGCGGGTTCATACTGCGTAAAATAGGGGGCATGACTGTTACGTTCCCTCCCCAGGTTTCCGATATTTTCAACCCGCAGCACTGGCGCATCGTTGAAGGGTTTGAGGATTTTACCGATATCACCTACCACCGCCAGGTGCAGCGCGACGAGACGGGTGAAATCCTGCGCGACTTGCCGACCGTGCGCATCGCTTTTAACCGACCCGAGGTGCGTAACGCCTTTCGCCCGCATACTGTGGACGAACTCTACCGGGCGCTCGATCATGCCCGCATGACCTCGGATGTAGGCACTGTACTTCTGACCGGGAACGGCCCCTCCCCCAAAGATGGCGGGTGGGCGTTCTGCTCGGGCGGCGACCAGCGCATCCGTGGGCGCGACGGCTACCACTACGCCAGCGGCGACACCGCCGAATCTATTGACCCCGCACGTGCCGGGCGGCTGCATATTCTGGAGGTGCAGCGCCTGATTCGTACCATGCCCAAGGTCGTGATCGCTCTGGTCTCCGGGTGGGCTGCGGGCGGAGGGCATTCCCTGCACGTGGTCGCGGACTTGACCATAGCCTCCGAAGAATACGGCAAGTTTAAGCAGACCGATGCGACTGTTGGCTCTTTCGACGCGGGCTACGGTTCGGCGCTTTTGGCGCGGCAGGTTGGGCAGAAGTTTGCGCGCGAAATATTCTTCCTCGCCAAAGAGTACGATGCACAGCGCATGTACGAGATGGGTGCCGTTAATGATGTGGTACCGCACGCAGAGTTGGAAAATAAGGGTCTGGAATATGCGGCTCATATTGCCCGGCAGTCTCCGCAGGCTATTCGCATGCTCAAATATGCCTTCAATCTGCCCGATGACGGTATGCTCGGGCAGCAGGTTTTCGCGGGCGAAGCCACCCGCATGGCGTATATGACCGACGAGGCTGTGGAGGGGCGCGATGCGTTCCTGCAAAAGCGTGACCCCGACTGGTCGAACTATCCCTACTATTTCTAGGGTTTCACACGTTGCAGAATAACCGTTCTGTTGTGCCGGAAGACCCCTGCGATCCCCGTAAGTCCCGGATGGATAGCGGCGAGGCGGGCTCCGCGATAAGCGCATTCCCCGGTTCACTCACGCCGCTTCCTGCCCCGCGCCTGGATGCGCTGCATCCGCACGCGGTCATCCTCAGCGCCGATGAGCCCGCCAATCCGCAGGAGATTCTGCGCGCCTTCGAGCGCTCTCTCACCGGGGACTTGCCGAACAGCGCTCTCGATGGTCAAGACCCGCGCGGGCGAATAGAAGCCCCGGAGTCTATTGCCCTCGTGGTGGGCACCTCCGGATCCACGGGTGCACCCAAACAGACGGCGTTAAGCGTGCGGGCGCTGCGGGCATCCGCTCGGGCGACCGAGAGGTTTTTTGCTGACCACCCTTCGATCGGTTCGTCGAAGCCTCGGCGGGTGGTTTCTGAGGATCCTGCGCAATGGCTTCTTGCCCTGCCCGCTCACTATGTGGCGGGGGCACAGGTTCTCGCCCGGTCGGTGCTCGCCGGAACGACACCGGTAGTTGCTGCATCGGTTACCGACGGGGTTAGTTTCACACCCGAGGTCTTTCTGAACGCCGCCGAACAGCTCAGCTGCGCCCGCCGGTTCGTTTCTCTTGTGCCCACGCAGGTGCATAAGCTCCTAGAGGCCGCCGAAGCCAGCCCTGCACTGGGTTCAGAGATTTACGATGCGCTTGGTCAGTTCACCGGCATCCTGCTTGGCGGTGCCCCGGCGAGCGCATCCCTGTTGGCGGCGGCGTGCGAGCTTGGGCTGAACGTGGTCACCACCTATGGCAGTGCCGAAACCGCCGGTGGGTGCGTGTATTCGGGGGTAGCACTGCCCGGGGTGCGGCTGCGTGTGGTTCCCGAAGACGCGGGTTTATTAGACAGCTCTGCGGGGGATGCCGCAGATACCGGACAGGGCGGCGGCTCTGAGAATACCGGGCGCATTTGGCTTGGCGGTGAGCACCTTGCCAGCGGGTATATGGGCGATAGCGTGCGCACCGCATCGCATTTCTTCGTTGATGCCGACGGATGCCGGTGGTACCGCACCGACGATTACGGTTCGCTCACACCCACTGCCCCGAATGCACCAGAGAACGATGGCGCCCCGATGCTGAACATTGTGGGGCGCTCCGATGATGTGATTATTACCGGAGGGGTCAAGATTTCCGCTCGGGCAGTTGCCGCCGTTCTTGAAAGCCATCCGGCGGTGCGTGAAGCTGCGGTCATGGGCATTCCCGATGCGCGCTGGGGCTCGGCGGTGGCTGCCGCGATCACCCTGCGGGGCGCATCCGGGGTGCAGAGTGCCCCCGATACCTCTCGGGCTACATGCGATATGCTGCGTGAGTTCTGCACCGACAAGCTAGGTGCGGCGGGTGCCCCCAAATTTCTGAGGATACTCGCCGATTTTCCGACCGCAAGCACGGGCAAACCCGACCGGCAGGCTATATACAGTATGCTGTACAGAGAATACACAAATACGAGGGGCTAAAGACCCCGCCGAGAATCAATTTTCGCACGCTCGCTACCGGAGGGATCACCGTGGCAACACCCGCAGAGTGGATTGAAGGCGCACGCCTGCGTACCCTACCGCTTGCCCTCGCCCCTATCATCGCCGGATCAGCCGCAGCGTACGAGATTGACGCTTTCAAGCCCTGGTATGCGTTTTTAGCGTTTTTGGTGGCGTTCTTTCTACAGGTCGGGGTGAATTACGCAAACGATTATTCCGACGGTATCAAAGGCACCGATGAGGGCCGGGTTGGCCCGATGCGCCTCGTCGGTTCCGGCGCGGCAAGCGCGAAATCTGTCAAATACGCCGCGTTTTTGTGCTTTGCTCTAGCCATGTGTTCCGGTTTGATTCTGGTGGCGCTGGCAAACCAGTGGTGGTTCTTGGCGATTGGCGCCTCTGCGGTCTTCGCCGCTTGGGGGTATACCGGCGGTAAGCACCCTTACGGTTATATGGGTTTGGGCGATATTTTCGTGTTTGTCTACTTCGGACTGGTCGCCACCTTAGGAACCCTCTACACGCAGTCTCATGAGCTGACGGTGACCGGGTGGGTGTCCGCGATAGCTATCGGACTTATTTCCTGCGCCCTGCTCATGGCAAATAACGTGCGCGATATTCCTACCGACCGTGAATCCGGTAAGCTTACGCTGGCAGTGCGGCTTGGGGATTGGCGAGCGCGCATCGCCTATTGTGCTGAAATGCTGATAGCACTTCTTTTAGGGGCTTTTGTGGTTCCGCATAATCCCTGGTTTTTGGTAACTTTTATTCTTCTGGGACCGACTGTTCATTCTTGCGTAACGGTTTTGTTTAAACAGGGACCGGCGCTTATACCCGTACTCAAACAAGCAGGAATTGTGGCACTAATCTATAGTATTTTAGTTGCTATTTCAGTATGGCTACATGGATTAAATCTATTGAGTAATACCGTTGAGGTTTTCACAGGGTATTAAGAATACGCACCACTTTGCCGAAAATGCCCTGAACTCTGTTTTTACCGCGTATTTCCGTGGATTCCCACTATTCTTACTGACTCTCCCTCATACTAAAGGGAGTCTTTATGTGAATTTAGCAGGTTTTCTAACGCTTTATTTGCATAAAGATTCTTTTTATGTCTCACAGGGGGCATGGTACAACGAGTGAATCTCATATGTTCTCACATCGTGAGTTTTGATGACATAATTCACCTTTTTCTGCATGTCATATTGACATTTGAAAAAATCTTTATTTACATTAATAGTAATTTCAAGTGTTGACATATCATTCACTCAATTACATAGCGACTCTTGAATCACCACTCTACCCACCTGAAAGGACACTTTCGTGCGCCATTCACTTCAGGGTGCCGTGCAGCGTGCACCCTTTTTTCTTGCAGCATCTTTGCTTGTTTCTACAAGTTTTATCCCCGCGAATGCGGTCTCTACCCCTAACGACTCCGCATCGTACGCCCACACCGTCTCTGAGAGAAGCGACGATTCCGCTTCCGCAGTAGCACCTCTCAGCGACGACGTTCTTAACGCCGATCCCCAGGCATCGGTTGTGGCAGGTCAGGAAGGCGAGAACCCGGGGGCTATTCCCGAGGGAGACCCGCGAGTCATTACCTACTGGACGACCGAGCGTATGGAAAACGCTATTCCTGCAGATAACGTAGAGGATCCCCAGCAGGAGATCAACAATGCCGTCTCTCAGATGGAGACTGAAGAGCAGAATCCCAAGGTCGTTTCTCAGGAGGAAACCAACGAGTCCGGCGAGGAATACACCCCGCAGACTCTCACTCAGGAAGCTGACGAGCCTGAAACCACCGCTGAGTCTGTAGACCCCGTTCTGCCCGAACAGAAGGACGCACGCAATGGTGTGCAGCTTCAGGGTGCATCCAAGGTAACGAACTTCTCGCACACCAACGGCAAGATTTTCTACACCGACGCCAGTGACGGTAAAAACTATGTATGCTCCGGTGCAGCGATCAACACTCCCACCAAGCGTACCGTGGTAACCGCCGGTCACTGCGTGCACGGTGGTAAGAATAAGACCTGGCACCGCAATATCGTGTTCGTTCCCGGCTACAACCGGGGCGTGCGCCCGCACGGCACCTTCAGCGCGCAGTACCTGCGTGTTGCCAACGACTGGGTTCAGTACGGCCAGCCCACGGGCGGTACCGGCGACAGCTACAAGCACGACGTTGCTTTCATCAAGACCAACACCAACGAGAAGGGTCAGCTCCTCGTGAACATGGTAGGCGGGCACGGTTTGAACGTGGATCGCAGCCCCATCTTCGAGAGCACCGTCTTCGCATACCCCGGCAACAAAGAGTCCGGTAGGGTTATGCACGCCTGCTGGGGCAACACCCACACGATCCGCATTACCCCCTACTACTTCCCCACTCTTTCGGGATGCGAGTTCGCGGGCGGATCCTCAGGTGGCCCGTGGCTTGCCGACTACAATAATGCGACCGGCCTGGGTAAGGTTCAGAGCGTAACCTCATTCGCAACCAATAACAATACGTCTGTCTCGGGTGCGATCTTCGACCGCCCCGTCTGGGACATCTACCAGAAGGCAGCTCAAGACTAAGAGCTGCCGCGAACAGGTAATTTTTGGCCGAGCAGGTAGGAAAATACTACCTGCTCGGATCGAAAACGACCTGCTCGCCACCTGATACACATAAGATGCGGCATCCCGCGCCCCTGCCACCGCCGGGTGGTTTGGGGCTGGGGTGCCGCATCTTTGTTCTATGGAGGCAGATTTAGCGCTGATGGGAGAATATCTTAGAAGTCTTCACCCGAAACCTTCTTATGCTCATCGACGAGCTGATCTTCGAGCGTGCGGTTCTCTGCTTCATCTTTGTTTTTAATGGTAGGGGCGCGTTTGAAAATTTTACGCATATCCGCGCTGGCGGCGGCGTGAAGTTTGGGGAAGAAAATATACGCTAGGGCGAAGGCGCATAGAATAGCGGCGGGACCAGCAATAAAAATACCCGCATCTATCAGCATAAAAAGGTAAAAGAGTACTACGACGAGGCCGAGCCGCAGCAGTGTGTACTTGAACAAGTTCATAACATCCAGTGTATCGGGGTTGCAATAAGCCCCCAAGTAAACGAATGCGGCACGCCGGGAACGTCACAGATTATTTGACAGTTTTCATTGTTGGTTATGCTCAGAGTGTGTAACACTAGAGACTATGATTCGAGCCATGATGATTATTGGTGCTTTCGCCCTGGTGGTGGGGCTAACTCTATATACTCTCTTGGATGCGCTGCGCACGCATCAGGATCAGATGCGTACCTTCCCCAAATGGCTATGGATTATTGCGGTGATCTTTTTCCCCGTCGTGGGACCTCTCCTGTGGCTTCTGCTGGGCCGCCCGCGCGCCGTGCGAGCCCCTAAACCGCAGCAGGGCGGCGGGTTCACAGGCTCCCGGCGAGGCACACCGCCACCGGCAACATCTTCACCCGACGACGATGAAGAGTACCTGCGCTGGCTCAAGACGAAGGCCGACCGTCAGCGCCGATCTCGCGAAAAGGATGCGGGTACCGGTCCCGCGGATGACGGTACGGGTGAACGCTCTGACGGCGAGAGCAACGAGTCGGATGGAAAAGACGACTCTAAACACTAAGACACGGAGTACTAGAGGATTTTTCATAAATATTGTGGGCGGTATTAAAACACCCGGTAGGTGTTTAATACCGCCCACAATACATTAATCACACGGATAAAACTGCTCTCAAGAAATACCACGCTATAAACATATTCAACTCACGGTATTCTCCACTCGGCATATAACAGTGCAGAGCCAGCTACCGGCAGCCGTCGAGAGCCGTTATCTCAAGCATGTGGACCGCCAATGACATCCCGAAGATGATAATCACGCACCAGAGTACTTTTTGCCGCATCATAATCGGCGAAATACCCAATGCATGAATTACCCTCGGTTTCACGCCCCAGATTACAGCCCCGAATATGAATGCAAACCCGAGAAGAAAATATTCACGACCGTGAAATTAAAGATAATGCATGCATAGCCGATAATAGACAGCCATGCCGAGCGGGGGCCTGCCCAGCCGCGGGTGGCGCGGGCGTGCAGATAAGCCGCATACACCACCCAGATCACGAAGGTCCACACCTCTTTGGTGTCCCAGCCCCAGTAGCGTCCCCACGCGTGATTCGCCCAAATCGCACCGGCGGCAAGCGTAAACGTCCACATCACAAACGCCAGCGCGTTCATGCGGAACGCAAAATTCTCTAGAGCCTGGGCGCTCGGAACCAAGCGCATAAACGCCCATCCGCCCGACTTCCCGTTCAGGATGCGCTGCTCGCGCCTGGTCTGCACCAGCTGCAGTACGGCCATCGCGAAGGTAATCGTGAACACCCCGGATGCTAACACCGCAATCGATACGTGAATTACCAGCCAATAGCTTTGCAGCGCAGGCTTCAAATGCCCCACCGGCGTGGGGAAACCAATTGTGGCGGCGCACAGCATAATGAGCACAAGCCCAGACACCAGCGTGCCCACGAAGCGCACATCGCGGAATATGAGGGTTATCAGAAATACCGCAGACACCATGAGCGCGCCCGTGGTGCAGAACTCGTACATGTTCCCCCAGGGCACGCGCTGCGCTGCGATACCGCGCATTATCACGGCGGCGGTATGCACGAGAGCGGCAAGCACCATCACAACCACGGCGATGCGCGCAGCGGGGCGGCGAACGCCCGTGTACAGCATCGCAGAATCGGCAACCTCACCTTCGAGAGCCCGTGCGGCAGCACCCTTATACCCCATGCCGCGTTCGCCGGTGCCCTGTTCGGTACCACCCGTGCGAACCGTATCCGCAGCGGTATTCGCCGTCGCGGATGCGCCAGAAACAGCGCCCGCACCAACCTTTATCTTCGCCTTGACGGTGGGTTTCTGCGCGGTGCCCTCAGAGCGCCCTTCCAGACGCCGGGTCACGCGCGAGTTTGCCACCACATCGGAGGTAAACGCAATAAAAACGACGGTGTAAATCAGCGCCGCAATGTACATAAATAGTTCGCTGGAGCGCGCTAATGAGTCGTTCAGCATCGGCTACTTACCCTCGTTTTCATCATGGTTATCATCATCAAATTCTAGCCCCCAAGCGGCGGCAAAAGCATCGGTGAGGCGTTCAGCCTCGTTCGCAAGGCGCGGATCTTCCCCGCGTGCCAGCAGACCGTATTCGACCACGAGCACGCCATCGGCGGTGTGGGCACGCACCCATACACGGCGGCGCGCCACGAAAAGCGAGACGATAAGCCCGGCGAACGCGACCACAAAGGAGTACAGAACAATATTCTGCCCGGGGTCGTGGCGCACATCCAGACCAACATAGCGCTTATACCCCAAAAACTCGATCTTTCCCTTGTTATCGGGCAGCACAGCTTCGGGATTCTGCGCGCTCAGTACAATGCCGTTGCCCTGTGCCATGGAGTTCAGCTCTTGCAACTTAGAGGTATCGAGCACGTAAACATTCTGCGGCTGCCCCGAGTTGAGCCCCAGATCGCCTGAATAGGACTGGAAAATCAGCATGGGGTTTGCGGGGGCGGAATCTACCGAGTGGGGTACGGTGGTGCCGCGCGCATAGTCACCGGTAGGCAGGAACATGCCCACAAAACCAAGCTGGCTGGGTTTGGCGTCCGGAACCTTGAGAACCACCGATGAGGTGTATTTACCGTCCGTGGTAATTCCCACCACGGTGCCCTCATAGGCGACTTTACCTTCGCCATCCGTCACTCGCACCACGGGCGCATACCCATTGCCCGAGAGGAAAATGCTGGTACCGCCAATATCGACCGGTTCGTTCACCTTGAGGGTCTTCTGCTCGGTGCCACCCTGCGGGTCATGCACCGTCAGTTCAGCCTTGTAATCGAGGTCTTGTCCGTAGGTGTGGCTGTCTTGCTGGCGGTCGTAGCGCACCTGAAAATTATTGAGCGTCACCGCATACGGGGTAAGCCAGTCGGGGTTGTAATTCGTGCCGGGGGTAAACGAATCGTAGCCAATCAGCGAATTAACGAAAGTTTCATCCTGAACCAGAATTTTTTGTCCGCGGTATCCATAGAGCGAGCCGAAGGCGACCCCTACCAGAATGCCAATCATCGCCACGTGAAAGAGAATATTGCCGATTTCGCGCAGATACCCGCGTTCGGCACCGACCGAGTAGTGTTCGTTCTCTTCGTCCCGAATTTCAACTCGGTAGTGGCTCTTTTTCAGGATGCGCGCCGCATCCTCAATCGCGCCCCTGGCACTCAAGTTCAGCCCGGCATCCGCCACGGGAATCTCAAGCTGACGGTGCACCGGCATACGGGAAAGGTTTCTGGGGGTGCGTGCCGGGGGCTTACGCCAGTCTTTCGCGTGTTTGATGGCACGCGGGGTTACGCATCCGATCAGCGAAATAAACAGCAGCAGATAGATGGCGGAGAACCACGCCGAGGAGAACACGTCGAAAAGCTGAATTTTATCGGCAAATTCGCCCCAGCCGGGATGGTTCTTAATGTAATCGGTAACCTTGGTAGGGTCTTGTACGCGCTGGGGGAAAATCGAGCCAGGCACCGCTGCAACCGCCAGCAAAAGCAGAAGCATGAGCGCCGTATTCATTTTGGTCAGCTGAGTCCAGCACCAGCGAAGCATACCCACGAGCCCGAGGGCTGGCGCATCCTTGCGCGCTGGTTTACCGGTTTTCTCGGTCTTCTCGGATGCGCTCACGGCACGCCCGGCATCTGCGGTTTTGCCCGCCTTGCGGTTTGCAGTGTTTGTATCCTTTGCCTCTGTTGAAGTGTTTTCATCGTCGCTGTGTTCGGAAACCATGACAGCCCTCCTTTCTTAGATCGGTAGTTCGTAGGCGGGTAATGCCGCCTGTATCCATGACATCAGCTCGGTCCACAGCCCCGTCATGAGCAGTACCCCGATCAGGATGAGTACGGCACCGCCCACCCGCTGTATGCCTAGGCGATGTTTTCGCGCCCACGCCAGGGTGCTCACTCCCCTGCCCATGCCCCATGCCACGAGCAGAAAGGGAACACCCAGGCCCAGACAGTATGCGAGAGTCAGAACGACTGCCTTGCCGGTGCCGGAACCGCCCGTATATACGAGGGTCTGCACGGCCGCGAAGGTCGGCCCGATGCAGGGTGCCCATCCCAACCCGAAGGTTATGCCCAGAATCGGTGCACCCCACAGCCCGGCGACCGGGCGGCGATGCAGGCGTTTATCGGTCTGAAAGATCGAGAGCCCGCCCAGAAATACGATTCCCATAAGCACGACCAGCGCACCCAGAATCATCGTGACCCAGGACTGCCCCTTGAGCCAGGGTGCGGCGCCGAGCTGGGCGAGGACAACCGAGAGAAGCACGAAAATAGCGGAGAATCCCGCGATAAACAGGGCAACTCCGGCGAGTAACCGCCAGGTGGCTTTGCGGCGAGTTACAGCATACTCATTCGGTGCCTGAGCTTTACTCTCTGCTGTTATAGGCGCAGAAGCGCTGTGATTGTCTACTACATCCTGTGTTTGAGGTGCCGTTGGCGCTAAACGCCGCGCCGCCGCCGGGTTCACGAGGGCGAAAGTTTTCGCATCCACGGGCTCCGCCGCATGCCCATCAGCTTGTGATTCACCCGTTGCCGGTATATTCGCCCCGGTCAGCCCCGCAACGTATCCCAAATACCCTGGAACCAGGGGCAGCACGCACGGGGAGGCAAAAGAAATAAATCCCGCGAGCGCGGCAAGCGGTATCGACAGCCACAGCGAGCCGTCTAGCACGGTCGAGCTGATGCTCGCCACAGGTAAAGCACCAACCCCGGCGATAGCGATGAGCGGCTGAACGGGCGTGTGCGGCACGCTAGGCACCCTTCGTCACGGTCTCGACAAGGGTTTTCAGGATGGACGGGTTAGCCTGCCCCAGCACGCGGGATGCCACGCGCCCCTTCTCGTCCAGGATCACGGTGGTGGGCACCGCCTGCGCGGGTACGTATTTGCTGAGTGAGAGAAGGACCTTGCCTGTAACGTCTTTGAAGGAAGGGTAGGTAACGTTGAAGCTGCGCTCGAAGGCTTCTGCCGTGTTCTTCTCGTCGCGCACGTTCACGCCGTAAAAGGCGATTTTATCTTTGAATTCTTCGGAGAGTTTCTGTAGGTCGGGTGCTTCGGCGCGGCAGGGGGCGCATCCGGCGTACCAGAAGTTCAGCAGTACCGGTTTACCGCGCAGGGATTCGGCGGTGACAGTTTTTCCGTCGAAGAGTTCACCGGTGAAGGCGACCGGGTCACCGCGTTCGGCTTCCTGATATTCGGTGACGGAACCATCGCCCGCGATATAGCCTTTGTTATCGCCCGAATTTGCCTGTTTCGCCAGGGAATCATCGCTGGATGAGCACGCCGAGAGAAGCACGGCACCTGCGGCGGTGGCGCAAATACCCGCGCCCGTGTGCAGGAGCGCGCGGCGAGTGAGTGGGGTATTTGGCGTCGTGGGTTTTGGCATAGGGTTCATGCTTTCCTTCCGTGCCAGCTGGCGACGGCATCGGTGTGTGCGAAGGCCTGCGTTCTTAAACTATAGGAGACTAGCTTCCGGGAAGCTGAATCACGCCGCCGTACAGGGGTGAGGCGGGTTCGGAGTATCCGCTCACCTGCGGCATTTCGTGGTCAAAATCCGTGCTCTTAAAGTCGAGGGAGGTGATCGAGGCAAGGTTACACTGGCGTGTGCGCGGGTCGTGCTGCAGCATGCGGCCTTCTAGCCCCAGACGGGTGACCCAGATGGGCAGCTGGTGCGAGACAATAATCGCTTGTGCGCCTTCGCCGCCTTTGTCGTAGGCGGTGCGTGCCGCATCCTGAATAGCGGATGCCATGCGTTTTACCTGGTCAAGGTACGGTTCCCCCCAGGATGGGCGCAGGGGGTTGTAGAGTTTGCCCCAGTGTTTACGATTGCGCAGAAGACCCTGCCTGGTCACGTGCTCGCCCTCAAAATAGTTATCGGCCTCGATAACCCGCTGATCCGCATGTGCCTCCAGACCCAGCAGCTCGGTGATTGGCGCGGCAGATTCGCGGGTGCGCAGCAAGGGTGAGCACACCAGATGCACAATCTTGGCACCGTCCTGCGCGCGCTGAGCAAATTCTTGGGCACTCATGCGCACCATCTGCTGCCCCTTCTCGGAGAGAGCGTAGTGCGGCAGACGGCCGTAGACAATGCGTTCGGGGTTGTGAACTTCGCCGTGGCGCATCAGGTGAACCGTAACCGTGGGCTGAGTAGTCATTCTCTCAGTTTCTCAGACTTTCGGCGCTACCCCAAAATATATTGCGAAGTGTCCGGTTAGCGGGCAAGTTTCTTGTCGAGAATCTTACGCATGCGTTTGGGGTTAATACGCCAAAAATCCTTTGCTTCGCCGTCGATGCGCAGCACCGGAATTTCGGTCTCGTGGCGTTTGAGCAGATCCGGGTTATCGGTGATATCGAGCTCGGTATAGTCCAGGCCGTATTCAGCGCAGATTTCGCTCACGGTTAGGCGCGCATCCTCGCAGAGATGGCATCCGGGACGGGTCAAAAGTTCAATGACAGGTTCAGGCATAGTTCCCAGTGTATACCCGTGCAGCTTCTTGAGGTTCTGCCGCGCGATCTTGTGCGCCCACGTCTGCCGCGATATATGATTCTTGTTCCTGCATATGCTCGGTCGGGAATATATACAGGTCACAGCGCCACATCTAGGTTCACGCACTAGTATGCCAGAGGCAAAACGCCCCGCATCCTTGCGGTTGAACCTGCTGGATGCGGGGCGCAGAAGCCTTAATTACTTCTTATTGCGGCGCTGGTGGCGAGTCTTGCGAAGCAGTTTACGGTGCTTCTTCTTGGACATACGCTTGCGGCGCTTCTTAATAACGGAACCCATAGGATTTCCTCACTTTTCTAGACCCGGCCAAACCAAACCGGTTTGGTAGCTACCCGGGTATGTTTATACCGGTATAAACGCTCTAAAAGGCATTTTAGGCACAGCAGTGCCCAGGCGTTTTGAGAACGCTACCTTCCTAGGGTACAAGGTAATAGCCTATTTTCACCATTTGAAGGACAGAAAACCTTCGATTTTGCGAGCTTTCTCTCGCCCTCGGTGTCTTTTCCACCGCAGCTGATATACATGAGGCGGCGAGAACCACGGATGCATACTCCCGAGTTCCCGCCGCCCCAGATGGTGGCGCGATAGCGCTAGTGGCGCCTCTTGCGGTTCTTCTTCCCCTTCGAGAGGGCACTGGCGCCCTTAGAAGTACCGTTCTGAGCCGGTTTTTTAGCCTCGCTTGCAGAGCCCTGCGTCTTAGCCTGCTTCTTCTGAGCAGCAGCCGCTTCCGCCGCATGCGCCCGCTCGACAGCTCCCAGGACGTCGAAGCCCTCAAAAGGATTCGGAGCACCGTTAGCGTCTACCGCCGTCAGGGCCTTCTTGTTAGCGGATGCAGACTTCGAGACGCTGCCTGCTACGGGCGCAGGCTTTTTCGTCTCGGGTTTCTTCGAAGCCGGTTTTGCTGATGCCTGGGCAATTTCCGAAGGTGACGGGGCGGGTTTTACCGGTGTTTTCTCGGTATCTGCCTGAGCCTTCTGCTTGGGTTGAGATTCCACAGGCTTATTCTCAGTTTCGTTCACCGCAGAAGCAACCGGAGTCGAATCGACACCGCTCAGATTAGCCGTTTCCGGGCGGGCAACCGCTGGAACGGGCTGGGGTATGGCTGCAGCCGCCACCGAAACATTCTTCGCCGGAGCATGAGAATCTGAATCCTTGCGATTGGGGCGTTTAACCGCCACGGGCTCAGCGGTCGGGGTCGGCACCGAATCGGGCGAAGGCTCGTCCAGAGTAATCGCGCTCTGCAACTCAGAACGTATCTCTTCCGGAGTTTCCTCCAACTCGACATTCGCCGCCGCCCTCTGAACGGGCGCATCCGAAGGATCTGCCTTCACAGGGGCAGAAGAATCCGTCTGAAGAGTTTCTGCAGCGGGTTTCTCGCGCTTCGCCGAATCTACGCTCTGTACAGGGGCGGATGCGGGCTTTTCCGCAGGCTTAGCAGTCTTATCCGATGGTGCTGCCTCCGGCGCGGACTCGCCGCTCTTAGAAGTTGCATCGCTCGATGGCTTCGAGGGTTTCGGCGCCTCAGCAGGTTTGGGAGCCTCTGCCGCCTTCGCCGGTGATGGCTGAGCCGCTGGTTTCTTCGGTTCTGTGGAGGCTTCCCGCTCCTGCTCAGCCACCGAAGACTTGGAGGTCTCGGCGGAGGCAGCGGCAGGGGCATCCTCAGATGATGAAGCAGAAGCGGACTTAGGCTCTACCTTGGGAGGTTCTGCCGCAAATTTCGCGTTGTCTGCGGCTTTCTGCTCGGCCGCCTCCTGCGCCTCAACCAGCTTGACCGCCTGGGTATGCGGCAAATCAAGACCAAAGTAATGACGGACGCGGCGAATCAGGCTGATGCGCTCACTCGCGGGCTTCTCCGGTTTCTCTGACTGTTCGGACTTGCGCGGTGAGAATTGCGCGGGTCGCACGGGCGGCACATTTCGGCGCAGGGGTGCACGAATAACATCGTCCTCCCCCTCAGCTTCGGTCTGGGCTGAGGTTCCGTTCTCGGCCTGCTGCCCCATGGTGCGCCACGGAATAAGACCGGTCGCCACAAGCTCTTCGGCGGAGATTTTACCCACCGGAGCCTTCTCGACATAGACCTCCCGAATGGGTTCTTGTTCGTCGGGTGTCTCTTCAGCGTCTTTATCCTCGGTGCTTTCGGTCGAGTCTTCGTGAGAGGCAGAGTCATCCTGCGATGTGCCCTGTGCCTCTTCCGAAGACTTGGATTTTTCGGATCCGTCAGCAGACTCGTCCGTAGCTTTTTCTGCCGTTATCTTTTCAGCAGATTCTTTGTCCTGTGCCTCGTCAGATACAGACTCGCCGGGTTTTTCAACCGGCAGGACGTCATCCTCAAATTCGGGCTGCACGCTCTCAAGCTGGGGTTCGTGCGCCGCGGTCTCCTCAAGGGGATCGATCGGAGACTCGTGGGTGTTCTCGACGGTTTCCTGCTGCTCGGGAATGTCAGCCGTAGGAGTATCACCCGTGTTCTCGGCGGATGCGGTTTCCCCAGCTTCGTCTTCCTCAAAGCCCACGGCCACCGGGGTCGGCACGCGCATACGCCCTTGACGGCGGCGTGAAACGGTGGTTCCTTCACGAATAATTTTTGGAAGCTGCGCGGCCGGAGATTTCTCCTGCTCAGCCTTATATTCTGATTCGGGAATATTCTCGTCGGTATCCTGTTCCGGTTCCGCTTCCTCGTGTTCTTCCACGTCAGCGTCGGATTCGGGCTCTTCGGAAGAATCAGTGCTTTCCTCGGAGTATTCCTCCTCTTGGAACTCCTCGTCATCCTCAGAGGGGTCACCAGGCATACCGTTCGGGGTATTTGCTGCCTGATCCAGCTCTATGCCAGCTTCGGAGTATAGCTCTTGCAGCTGGTGGGCAATTAGCTCGCGCGCGGTGCGGGCATCGCCGTCTTTAACAGCATCTACAATGGCACGGTTTTCCACCCGGATGCGCGTCATCGTGCTGCTCCACAGCGGCAAACGTCCCATAAGCGACAGCAGGGAATCGAAGGAAGACTGGCGGATCGCAACCAGCAAGCCCACGACCAGTTCGTTACCCGCCAAACGCACCAGCCGGTGGTGGAAGGTCAAAAGCTGGTCAAGAAACTCGCCGATGCTCAGAGTATCGTCTTGGAGCGTCTCAAGGGCCTCATCAACCTCATCAAATGAGACCTTGTCGGGGTCAATATTAGATACCGCCCAGCTCTCAAGCAGGATGCGGGTCTGCAGCATATCGCGGGTTGGGTAACGCGATGTAGACATATGCAGACGAATAGGCCCCGCAGCCGCAGCCGCCGGTTCCTCATAGAGATAAGGAATGATCTCTTTGCCGCGCCCAGAGTACAGGCGCATCAATTCCATATCTTCAAGAGTTTTGAGTGCATCTCGGGTTCGGGAACGCCCCACACCGATGGCGTGGGCAATCCGCTGATCGTCAGGAAGACTTTGACCGAGCTGAATATTGCCTTCAAAGAGCTCGGTCTCAAGCCAGCGCAGAATCTTGCGATGAATAGCCAATGAGAACTCCGTTTATACGAGTTAGAGGTGGGATGCTATGAGAACCGTCGTGCACGCGTGCGGTCTATACCGCACAACACCACGAGACGTATGCTGTGAAATATCCATGTTACCGGCGCCTTCCGAAAACGCGTGAAAGCAGCCCGCGCGGGGGCTCTTTCGGGGTATCTGCAGTGCCGAATGCTGAGGTGTATTCCGTCTGCGTCTGGTACGGAAGTTCCTCGTTCTTACCAGATTTTTCGGACGTCGCGCTCTTTGTCTTGTCAGAGGCATCGGCTGCCTCTTCGTCCTCTTGAGGACGGGCACCCTGCACGGAACTCATTTCCGGGGTGACGACGGGCAGCACCGCTGTGAAGGTCACGGAATCTGATTTGACCGGCGCATTCTCGGCGAGTTTAGCTTCCACAGCCTTAGCCTCTTCGGTTTGTGCCTGCGTCATATTCTGTGCGGCGGCAGGGGCGGCTTCCGCTGGGGTTTCAGCACCCGATTTTTGCGGTTCCTGAGCGGTTGACGATGATTCTTCCACCTGAGCCGCTGGCTTTTTCTCGGGCTCCTGAGTTTTTGCTGCAGCACCTGAGGAGGCGGTACCTTCGGCGGACCTAATCGTTGCAGGTTTTGCCGGTTTCTTGGTATCAGGCGAGCCAGCGTTCCCCTGGACCTTCTCGGCCTGCTGTTTCTGCGCAGTACCCTGTACCGCACGTTCCCCATTTTCCGTGCTCTTTTCGGCAGTGTCGATGCCGTAGCTCACGGTAGAAGATGTGCCGGGCTGGGCGGCGGTTTGTGTGTTGGTCGCGGTGGTTTCGGCGGGCTTATCCTCGGGTTTCTTTTCGGATGCAGCCGCCTGCATCGGGGATTCGGCGGGTTTCGCAGCTTGGGCTGGGGTTTCTTGGGATGCGGCCTGCACTTCGGTTGCCGCACCGGGTTTTCCGGTATGCACCCGCGCCGCCCGTTCCGAACCCGGCTTCGGGGCAGAAGCCTCTTCACGAACCGATTGTGCCTGAGGCGATTCTGTCTTCGCAGCGGTTTGAGCCTGCGGCGAAGGTGATTCGGGTTTCTGAGGCTTTGCCTGAGAGCTTTTGTGAACGTCGTCCTTCACAGGCTTCTGCGCTTCAGCCTTCGCGACGCGAGAGGTCTGCTTAGACTCGGCGGAGCTCGGCTTCACAGGTTTAGCACCCTCGGATTGCTGGGCAAGCTGCTGAGCGTCTGAAATGTGCGTGCGCTCTTGAGTCTGTGCCTCGGCGTGAGGCTGTTTCGTATCGTGCGAACGCGCGGGAGCCTTAACCGACTCGGTGCTCTTCACAGACGGTTCAACGTCCTTCTGAGCTGACACGCTCTTGTCGGTCTTCTCGCTCTTTACTGCCTCAGGCTTTGCCTGTGCGGTCTTATCCTGCGACTTTGACCGGGGAACAAAGCCGCGAGCCTCGGGCGAGAACCCCTGCTGACCGTCATCAATTCCGTCGTCATACCCATAGGACTGCTGCGGTTTCTCCTGATAGGAAGACCCCGAAGGCGTGAAAGGACGCATGGGAATAAATTCGTTTTCCTCAACGGTTCCGGCGGTTTCTGTGCCCTCTTCCGACGCTGCGGGTGCCGCCTGCTGGGCAGGTTTTGACACGATGCGCGCGGCGGATTTAGTCGAGGTCTTCGGCCCCAGACCGGAGGTCACCGAACTCTCGGCAGAACGTGCCTCTTCATCAAAAATGGCGGGTTTTGCAATCGCGGCGGTCGTCGTCTTCTTCTTAGCCGACGATTCGCCCTCAGCGTGCGAATCATGAGCGCCAGTCTCGTGGGAAGCGCCCTGCCCACCGCGATCTTTCTGCCCGGAAGCCTTCTCGGCATCCCGCTCGCCCGAAAGGCTCGCTCCGGGCTTCACGCCAGCGTTCGCGGAACCGGTAGAACCGGGGAAAGCCTCGAAACGCTTGCGCTGCGAAAGGGTCTTGGATACACGTTCCTGAGGCGTCGGCTCAGGCTGCTCAACGACAGACGAGGATTCTGCAGGCTGGGCGGGCGCATCCGAATCCGAGGTCTTATCTCGATCTTGTACATCTTGAGCATGGGCAGTGGCAGCTTCACCAGCGGTTTCATCGGTGGTTTTACCGGTAGCTTTAGGGCGCTGCTCTGTATCTTGATCTTGCTGTTTTTGCTCGTTGGTCTCAGACTCGCCAGCGTGCGCAGTTTTCTCAGTCTTGGCCTCGGCGCTGGGCTCTTCAGTCTTTTCGGTTTTCGCGGTGTCATCGCCTGAGGACTCGACAACATCGACAACCTCAATCACGGAAGCCTGTTTAATCTGTGACTCCCGCTGTTCCTTCGTGCTGTGTGCAATCGCCTGTATATCGGCAACCCAGGCGGTGATCTCGTCAAATACTTCAGGGTTCAGCGAATAGAGGCGGCGCTGCCCCTCGACCAGCACGGTGACTGCCCGTGCCTCACGTAGAACCTTAAGGTGCTTTGAAATAGTGGGTTGGCTCATGTTCAAGTGCTCAACAACGGCACCAACAGTACGTGTTTGTTCAGCCAGAAGATGAACGATATTGCGGCGGGTGGGGTCCGCGATCACTGAAAAAACGTCTGATTGCATATAGCGATTATGACATATTTCGGCGTATGCTCGATACCTGTTTTATGGGTTCTAGCCCGAAACTACGCGGTTTTTCGCTAAGCTTTCCGCGTATATTACCAAATGCTCATAATATTCCGTTCTAGCTATATATCGTTTATGGCATATACACACCCACGCAGTGCATGCACCACAACAACCGTTCCAACATTATCCCTAGAAATACCTATGATGTTCCGCTCAGCTGCATGCCTGGGCGATACACTAGAGAAAGCTAAACATCCCCACCAAGACCGTACCCCGCCCAAACTCTGCGCACGATCGGAAAGGAGGCACCCGTGGGACGCTATCTACGTCGCCTGCGCGCGCATCAGCGCAAACGGGTGCGCGATTTTTCTGAGGGTCGCATCTCCACCGCTATCGGCAAGGTTCCGTCTACATCGCCGATGATGTATGAACAGGAAGAGGTTACTCGCCGCTTCAACCCCTTCGATATCCGAAGCTACGAGAAGCTGCGCAACCTTATTGATACGACTGTTTTCTCTTCACCTTCGCGAACCGCTATCGCGTCCTTCTTTCTGGTGATCATTTTCTTCACCGTAACGCTGAGCCTGCCGATTTCTTCGGTCACGGGCGAACCTGCGCCATTTCACCACGCTTTTTTCACCGCCACCAGTGCGGTGACCGTGACCGGTTTGACGACCGTTTCAACAGCGGCCCAGTGGTCAGTATTTGGGCAGGTTATGATTCTGCTCGCCTGTCAGATTGGTGGTTTAGGCGCGTTGACCATGACCTCGCTTCTTGCCCTGGCGATCGGGCGGAAAATGGGTTTGCGCTCTAAACTTATCGCGCAGGAAGAGCTTAGTATCGGGCGCCTCGGTGAGGTCGGCAGTGTGCTTCGTACCGTCGCTTATACCTCAATCGGGATCGAATCGACGATCGCCCTCGTTCTTACCCCGCGTTTTCTGCTTCTTGGCGAGAATCTGCCCACCAGCCTGTGGCACGGTATTTTCTACGCCATTTCGTCCTTTAATAACGCCGGGTTCACCCCGCATTCTGATGGTTTAGTACCCTATGGACACGATTTTTTCGTGCTCGCACCCGTGAGTATCGCGGTGTTCTTGGGGGCACTCGGATTCCCCGTGCTGATGACGATTCAGCAGAAGCCCTTCCGGCCCCGCGACTGGACTCTAACGACCAAACTCACGGTGACGACCACGAGCATCCTGTTCGTGCTGGGTGCCCTGCTCTGGGGCATAGCCGAATGGGCAAATCCGCGTACTATCGGCAATTACGGCGCGGGTGAGAAAATTCTCAGCTCGATTTTCGCTTCCATCATGACGCGCTCGGGCGGGTTCAACCTGGTCGACATGAACGATATTCGCCCGGTCACCGGCCTCATAACCGACGTGCTCATGTTTATCGGCGGCGGCTCAGCATCTACCGCAGGTGGTGTGAAAGTCACCACGATTGCCGTGATTATGCTTGCAATTATTGCGGAGGCACGCGGCGACCAATTCGTGATGACTTTCGGGCGCACGATCCCGGTGTCGGCGCTGCGCATCGCCATTTCGGTGACGATGATGAGTACCGGAATTGTACTTGTGGGCACCGGAGTTCTGCTGGCGATAACAGACCAGCCGCTCGTGCGCGTGCTCTTTGAAGTCATTTCCGCCTACGCAACCTGTGGACTGTCAAATGGGCTCTCCACGGAGCTACCGCCCTCGGGCATCTATGTGCTCTCCCTGCTCATGTTTATTGGGCGAATCGGCACCATTACTGCCGCCACCGGTTTGGCGCTGAGGTCTCGCCGCCGTCTGTATAAGTACCCCGAAGAAAGGCCCGTCATTGGCTAGTAACCATAACGCCCCCGTACTGATTATTGGGTTGGGACGGTTCGGTTCGGCGACCGCCGCCCAGCTTCATGCCCAGAATAAAGAGGTTCTCGCCATTGAGAAAGACCCCGAGATTGCACAGAAATGGACGGGCGTGCTCACCCACGTGGTCTCGGCAGATGCTCGCGATATTGACGCGCTCAGGCAGCTGGGTGCGAGCGATTTCGGGTCTGCGGTTGTGGGTGTGGGTACCTCGATTGAGGCTTCCGTGCTGATTACCGCGAACCTGGTCGATCTGGGGGTTGAGCGTATCTGGGCGAAGGCGATCACCCCCTCACACGGCAAGATTCTAGAGCGTATTGGCGCGCATCATGTGGTCTACCCGGAGGCTGATGCGGGCCGCCGCGCCGCGCACCTGGTGTCGGGGCGTATGCTGGACTATATCGAATTCGACGACGATTTCGCGATCGCCAAGATGCGCCCGCCGAAGGAGACTCACGGGTTCACCCTGGCGGAGTCGGATATTCGCGCGAAATACGGGGTTTCTGTGGTGGGTATTAAGTCTCCTGGCGAGGAGTTTACCTACGCGGATGCGGCAACGCGCATCCATTCCCGGGATATTCTGATTGTCTCGGGGCAGGTGGATCTGATCGAGCGTTTCGCGGCCCGCCCGTAGGTTCTGGCTTCCCCCTTCTTCCTACATAAAAAGAGCCTTTATTCACATAAAGGCTCTTTTTATGTAGGAAGAGGTAGGCAGGAGGCGGGGGCTAGTCAGCCGTGTACTGTTCGCTCAGCTCGGCGGAGCGGGCGGCGCAGGCGCGCATAGCGTCCTCGGTGAGATCGAAAAGTCCCTGGTCAATAAAGGTATTGATAGCGCGCTCCGTGGTTCCGTTCGGGCTGGTAACAGCCTTACGCAGAGCGGCGGCATCCGGGTTACTATCCAACAGGTACCCGGCACCCGCAATCGTTGCGGATGCGAGCCTCTGTGCGGTCTCTTCATCCAGGCCGAGCTTCACACCGGCACTCGCCATAGTCTCCGCCAGCAGGAACCCGTAGGCGGGACCGGATCCCGAAACAGCGGTGACCGCATCCATCTGATCTTCTCGCACCTGCACTACCAGGCCCACGGTCTCTAGGATCTTCTCGGCGAGCGCAAGCTGCTTCTCAGTCACGTTCTCACTCACTGAGATCGCCAACACGCCCTTACCCACGCTTGAGGGCGTATTGGGCATGCAGCGGATAACCGGCTGCCCCGCAGGAAGAGCCTTCTGCAGTGTATCGAGGGTGACTCCTGCCGCCACCGAAATGACGAGTGCATCCGGGGCGAGAGCGGGCGAAATTTCGCGTGCCAATTCAACGATTCCATAGGGTTTAACCCCCAGCAGCACCACGGATGCGCCGCTGACCGCCTCACGGTTGGCTTCGGGTTTGAGTTCGCACCCGATCACGACGGCGTCTCGCCCGTTAGGCCCTAACTGATGGCGCAGGCGGTCTACGGAGTTTTTGCTGCGCACGGTGGCGCGGATAGCCTCTGCGGGGTACCCGCCCGCAATGAGCCCGGCAGCGATGGAACCGTTCATGGAGCCGGTGCCGAGGAATGCTATATGTTCGGTCATCTTCGATCCTTACTGTCTGCTTCGTTCGTGTCGCGGGGCGCATGCCGCCCGCACTACAGGGTTTGTTATCTAGCATACAATCCAACACCGGATCCGGCGGCTCCCCGCATGTACTCCGGTAAAAAAGGGCTGCTGCGGTTCGCGGCTAGAATGTAAAACGATGAAAACACGTCTGATTCGCTGTGCCCACCTTCTGCTGTGCACCGTGCTGATTGGCGCGGCCACCGGTGGCGGGGCGATTATTTTGCACTACCTCCTGGATATCATGCAGGAGGTCACGTTCGGGCATACGGAGGCGGAGCATCCGATCGTGACGGATCACAGCGATACTGTTCGACGTGTGCTGATGTTGATCGCGGTGGGCGTGGCGGTCTCTATCATCTGGTTTTTACTTCAGCGGCGCACTAAGCTGGTGTCCATTAAGGCGCAGATTCACGGCGAAACTCCGCAGGAGCGCCACCCGGGATTTCTACGACAAACCCTGCACAGCCTCACTCAGATTGTGGCCGTGGGTGCGGGTGCGCCGGTGGGTAAAGAGGTTGCCCCGCGCGAGCTGGGTGCACTGTTTGCTGGGCGTCTGGCGGATCTGATGCGCATCCCGCAGACCGTGCGCCCGGTGCTGGTAGCCTCGGCTGCGGCGGCGGGTTTAGCGGCTGTGTACCAGGTTCCGGTGGGCGGTTTTGTTTTCCTGTTTGAGGCTCTCGGTTTAGCGCTGTCGCTGCGCAATATTTTCACTGGTGCGATCCTAATTCTCGTAGCAACCTGCACCGCGAATCTGGTGATTTCGGATGCGCCCACCTACCCCATCCCGCAGCTGCAGACCACCGGTGAATCGCTGCTGCTCGCGGTTGTTCTTGGTCTGGCTATCACTCCCCTGGCGCTGTGGTTCCGGGCGGCGTCTCAACGCGCAGAGAGCCGCAAAACTACGAATCGGAACGTGCTCTGGCGGCTTCCTCTGGTACTTGCGTTGGTGGCGGTGACCTCGATTTTCCTGCCGGAGATTCTGGGGAACGGCCGCCCGCTGACCCAGCATATTTTCGATGCCGCATCCGGTTTATCTTCGGACTCCGGCAGGCTTGACGCGACAGCCTTAAGCCAGGCTCTTCTCTATGCTCTCGCGCTGCTGGCAGCCAAAGCGATCCTGGTGGTGGCCAGCCTACGTAACGGTGCCTACGGGGGCACGCTCACACCGGGGTTAGCCTTGGGTTCCGCTTGCGGTTTCGTGCTTACAGGCGCTCTAATCCTCGTGTTCCCGACGCTGACTCAGCTTCAACCGGGCGCGGGAGCGCTTCATGCCTCAGAACTTCTCGGAACCGCCGGGCTGCTGGGCGCGGTCACTTTCCTGAGCTTGTCGATGAACGCCCCGCTAAGTGCCTGCGCCCTGATTCTCGGGTTCGCCGGGCAAGACTGGCAGGCGTATGCGCCTTTCGCGGTAGCGGTCGGGGTGGCGTGGGGTGTCAAATACCTGTGGATGCGCCTGGGCAATAAAACACAGCACACCCCGCAGACCGTAACGCCTATCCAGCGTTAAGATCGGCTGGCTGAGCACCTGTAAGGGAATTTCGCGTGCTTCACGCGTGTCGCACAGGCGGCATGCACGGGTTTCTTGCATGGATGCGGCTATAATAATTTACTTTACAGTGCATCTATTTTAGGTGTGTTCAGGTTCTTCTACCGCCATCGGTTTCATGCCTACGGTACCGCGGGCGAAGATTCACCGGGCTTTCCGGGCTATATACACACCCGAAAGAGGGTGCCTGCCGCGCATCCGGCTGCAGACTCAAGCTCGACTATACATATGGTGTTGTGCAAGGTAACTTCGTGTTGTACGCTGACTTGGAGATATCTCTCGCTATCCTTAAAGAGCCCAATATTTCCGGGGTGTTTAGGCAACTCGTGCCCGTTTTGGGTACTATTGCAGAGGTTATCCCGCGAAATTCCAGCTCGCAGCCTAGCCATACCGCTGACCGCGCCTTAGCTGAGCTCTTACCGGTGCCTAGCACCCGCTGGATTTTCTAGGCGGAAAACCACCCCGCCCGCACCGGCTCGACACCTGCCCACAGACTTTAACACCAGCCACAGCATCCGAGGGAGACACGATGAGCGATAAGAATCCTCATACCTCTGAGCGCATACAGGATTCGCACCACCAGGGAGGTGCGCCTTTCAGCAATCCTCGACGCTCTCAGACTTCGACGACTGTGCAGCACGTGCAGGAAGAATCACCTGCCCAAAACTCGCTGCCCCCTCAGGATGCCGGGCCGGATGCGCCCACCCAGACCCCGCAGGCAGCGCAGGCTCAAGAGTCCGCTCAGAAACCTGCCAAGGATTCCTCTGCCGAGAGCGCTCACGCTACCCAGTCCACACCGTGGGGTTCACAGACCTCAAAGCCCCAGCCTGCCGAGGCCGAGAGCGCTCAACCCGCCGCCGTTGAGATCGATACGAACACCCCTGCGGAGGCGCTTCCCCAGAGCATTTCACGCCCGGATGCTGACGAGGCTGTGCACCACGAAAATACGCAGACCCGTCAGCTGCCGGTACAGAGCCGACCTGAGCAGGGCCCGCTAAGCTCGTATCTTTCGGAGAAACCACAGGATTCTGAGGCTCCTGAACCCGCCGCCGCACACGCGGAGGCACCGGAGGCTGAACCTGCCGATAACATTCCTCAGTCCATCTCGCGCCCGGATGCTGACGAGGCTGGCGACGCGGAAGACGTGAGGACCCGCCAGCTTCCCGCTCAGGCCCAGGAACAGGGCGCATTCCCGTCCATCGCCGATACGATGTCTGCCGCTCGGGCAGAGCGCGGGTCTAGTGCCCCTGCCGACTCCACCGCATCCGAGGCGCAGGCTTCCGCAGAGAAAACTGGGGCTAAGAAGGTGTATGAAGACACCATGCCCGCATCCGCAATTCCGATCATTACGGCGAACACCCCGGCGGTATCGGTCGGGGCACCGGCAAGCGGTCAGATAGCCGCGACCACGGGGGCAGTGCCTGCAAGTGCCGAGAAAACCCCCGAGCAGAAACGTTCGCGCGAGCTCAAGACCATTGTTACGGTGACCGCGATTCGTACCGTTCTGCTTGCCGCGTGCCTGGTGATGTATGGCTTCGGCTTTGGCGGCGGCGGAACCTTCAACATGATGCTCGGCTACGGCGGCGCTGTATATATGCTCGTGCAGATTGTGGCGTGTATTTTCGCGGTGCGCTCGAAGTCTACGAAGGGTATGCGCATCCTGAATGGAATTAGTGCCGGATTGGGTATTATTCTGCTGATCGTCACGGCGATCGTCTATGCTGGCTGGTCGGGTGAGGATTCTTCAGCCGGGGCCTATATCTTCATCATGGCGGATATTATTCTGAGCGTGATTATTGCTTCGGCTCGGTCGATTATCGAGCAGCCGAAGGAGGACGTTGAACCCGAGAGGTTAGCGCGCGAATAGGCGGTCGCTTTCTCGCAGTCTAAGGTCGGATGCGCCGGGTACGATCCTGGCGCATCCGACTTTTGTGTACACCCTTGTGAAAATGCCAGGCTCTACGGCGGAAAACTATCGGCTGGCACGGTTTGGGACTAAATGCCTGTGTACCCCGTCAAAGGGCTGCAGACATTTCTAGTCTTAGAGAAGCCCGCCTAATCGGTCGATTTGTTACAGACTGTGACGTCATGCCTTGTTTACTAGACACTCGTGCTTCTTCCCCGGTATAACGCCTTCAAACCCTCGGTTGAACATGTGTATATCTGAGCTGTATTTAGCTTACGAACATTAAGTTTTGATAAATCATCCCTGAGTATGAGGGTTTTTAATGCCGCAAAGGCATAGTATAGAAATTCAACCTATACACCAGACATGCTTGCGAACCATATTTTGGGGGAATCATGAGCACACGAGCAGCATCTGCGGGAGCGTACACCGCCTTAGGCGGCGTTGATCGTGCGCACGGCATCCCGCAGCGTGGCTCGGGTGAGGTTACCTTCAGGCATACGTTGGCATCCGTGGGGTACACGGTACGCGTTCTGTTTATGGTACTCCCGTATGTGATGACGTTCTTCGCGCTTCTGGTGAGTGGCGATTTGACTAGCGACTGGAGCCACATACTGTTCCACCCGATGGGGCAGTTCATTCTGGTATACGCGCTGGGGCATATTGTTGCGAACGTGTGCTTCAATTTTCGGATGGGCACCGGGATGGTGCGGTCCGTCAATGCTTTGGGCGCGGTACTGTGTGTGGCGGTTTCTCCGCTGTGGTTCCGACTGCTTACGAGCGGTAACCTGGCGCTGGATGCGCTGTGGACGCTCACAATCGTGCCCCTTGAGTTTGTGGCGTGCTTGACGTTTTACATGCACGCGGTACGGAGGGATGGGTAGACCCCTCCAGACCCTCGCACAGTGTCAGTGAGAGCACCTCCCTAGTGAGCACCCGACGTTCGTTCTTCCGTCGGGTGCTCACTCTCTGTCCAAAACTTTTCGCAGCGATACCAAAGCGATAGCGAAAAATTGCATGGGGAACACGGTCTTCGCTTCTGGATTTTAGATACCCCGCATATTCTCGCGCGTAACAGCGCATAAGAGCGGGTAAAAGCTCCACCTGTTAAGTGCAGTGTTACCAAAATAACGCCTTGTCACGGAATATTGAAACACTGTTTATGTGGCGTGGGGTGTCTCAGATTCAACTTAAAGGTGTAAAATTCCTGCTGAAGACTAGCTCTACGACAAGTACGGCATTAGACACCCACTCGCCACAAGGAGCCCCGTCATGGACGACCACCGCCTCAACGCAGAGTCACGCATACAAAGCATTACAGAACCGCCGCTTTTAGAACCTTCTAAGCCGCGGACTGCCAGACCTATCGCCTGGTCAATTCTTATATGTGCGATTCTCTGCGTGATAGCCGCAATTATTATTCCATTCCTCACCAAACAAACCACTCTCTCACTTGTGCTGTATGCGATCGGCGGTGTGCTCACAGTTCTCGCACTCATCGTATTCACCCGCCGGAACCGGCCAAGCGTGGCGACGGTCGCCCACAAAAGCGTTGATATTTTTGGCGTTACACGCGCAGAACGCGAGTCTATCTACCAGCAAGCTACCGCTCAGCTTGAGGATCAGCAGGCGAAAACGCGGCAGAAAAGTCTCTATACCCTGCTTGCGCTCGTCGATAAATGCCTTGAGGACGAAACTTTAAGCTACGAAGACCGCAATAAGGAGGGGCAGCGCATCGTCAATAAGATCAGCGGGTACATTCAGTCTCCGCCGATTTTTGATCCGCACGCCCTGGAGCTTACGCACGGCGCATTTCACGCGAAGAGCGCCCTTCTGCGCGAAGAAGCTGAGCTGCGTTTCGGTTTGATGCAGCAGATTCGCGACCGTCTGCGTGCCCCCTCGGATGCGGGCGGCTATCAGGACGGCCCGTGGACGAATTTTGAATACGATTTTTCGGGGAGCACCTTCTTCTACCCCATCGAGTTCAGTCGGGTCTTCTTCAATAAGACCGCTGATTTCAGCGGCTGCACCTATATGCATGAAGCCGATTTTAGCGGCACGATTTACCGTAACTGGGCGGATTTCCGCGGTTCTACCTATCTGGCGCACGCGAACTTTAGCGGGTCTTCGTACCACGGCGCGGCGTCGTTGACCGATTCCGTATACCGCAGCACCGCAGACTTTAGCGGTAACCTGTACCTGGATCAGGCGAACTTTAGCGGGTCTACATACCATGATGCGGCAACTTTCGTGAACTCCACATACCGCAACTGGGCGGTGTTCCGTAACTCAACGTACCTTGGCTCGGCGGATTTCAGCGGTTCTGTCTATCATAATCAGGCGAACTTCCATAACTCCGTCTACACCGGTACCGTAACCTTCAACAACTCCGTTTATCATAATCAGGCGAACTTCCATAACTGCGTCTACACGCGGGTGGCTAGTTTTGGCGACTGCACCTATCACCGGGCGGATTTCAGCGGGTCTGTCTATACGGACGACGTGCATTTCAATAACTGCCGTTACGGTGGCGATGTGTATTTCCGCCGGTCTGTCTATAACGGTTGGGCTGATTTTCAGGGTTCGGTGTACAGCAAGTGGGCGAATTACACGAGCTCGCTGTACTACGGTCTGGCGGGGTTCCAGAACTCGACGTATGCCGACAAGGCGCTCTTTAGGGGTTCCGTGTATGGTAATGCGGTGACCTTCCAGGGTTCTGTCTTTACCGGCGCGGCACCAGCTTTCATGAATGTTGAGGCATGGGCGCAGTACATTTCGTTCTTCGCACCGACGGAGAATGTCTTCTCGCTGGGGCAGGGTCAGGGCTACACTATCGATACCGGTGCATCCGGGCTGCCGAGCGAGTGCCCGCCACTGGCTGTGGAGCATAGGCAGTATTTGGCGCATAAGAACGGCGAGTTGCAGGAGATCACCCAGCACCTTCACGGCGACGATGCGCACAGCACCGATAAGCTGGGCCTGACCAAGGAGCTTTCGGGCAGGCTGAAGTCTACCGTTGAGGAACTGCACGCCTGGCGCGAGAAGATCACGACGATCCCGCTGCAGGAGCAAGACCGCCAGCAGGTAGGGGTTTAGGGGGCTCTCTCCCCTGTCTCTTGCGCGTCCTACGTAAAAGGCTCTTTATTCGAATAAAGCGTACTTTTCGCCTCTTTATTCGGATAAAGAGCCTTTTTTAGCGGCTGAAATCTGCAGGCGGCGAACAAGGATGCGGTAGGGTGAAGGAGCATGCCCCAACCACCACACGAGGAGCCACCCGTCATGACCGCCAGAGACGAGAGCACACTGAACACTTCGCGGCAGGAACGTTACCTAAAAGCCGTCGAACTGCTCGACTCCGTGCACTCCTACACACGGCTGGGCGCTGTGCACGCACTCGTGGGGCTGGCAGATGAATACCTCGCCGATGAATCCTTATCGGCGGAAGAAAAGCACACGGAGGGCCAGCGCATCGTAGATGTTCTCTGCGCCTATATCCGCTCCCCTTTTGAGCTGGCTGCACGCTACTATGAGCTGACCAAAGAGGAACCGACCGGATTTTACGCTGACTCGCCTGAGAAATTCAGCGCCGACCGTGCAGCTTTCCAGGAGGAGGCGCATATTCGGCAGACACTTATCGAGACGATCAGCGACCGTATGCGGTGGTCCCTAGCTGATGGTGTAGCAGAGTTACCTCATGGATACCCGGAGCGCGAGTGCGTTGTTCCGGGGAGCTGGTCTGGGTTTACGTATGATTTTTCGGGTAGTGTGTTCTTTTACCCGGTTGATTTTGTGCGGACTTTCTGGGGCGAGACCGCGAATTTTGCGGGGTGTACGTATTTCTCACGGGTGCAGTTTAGCGGCTCATTCTTCGCGCAGGGTGCCCTGTTTTGTCGCTCTAATTGTCATGAGGATACGGCTTTTACCGGTTCGTATTACGCTGGGAATGCCGATTTTTCGGGTTCGCTCTATCACGGCGCTAACGATTTTATGGGATGCGCCTACGGTGAAGCAGCGAGCTTCAAGGGTTCCGTCTTCGATGGTTGGGTGGGTTTTACCGATTCTTCGTATAGTGGTTCTGCCGATTTTAGTGCCTCGACGTACCGTGCGGGCTGTGATTTCAGTTCTTCGCATTATAGGCAACAGGCTATTTTTGAGAACTCTTTCTATGGCGGAGCGGCAATATTCCACCAATCTGTTTATCGAGGAAATGCGGATTTCGGTTTTTCCGTGTATGCAGACCAGAGCGATTTCAGCGGGTCTTCATACTGCGGTATGGTTCGTTATCTGGGGTCTATATATGCCCAGACAGTCGATGCGGGGGCATGTGATTACGCCCAAGAACCGCTCTTCGTTTCGGGCACGAACGAGGATAATGTGGCTTCTATTTTTGGGTCTGATCAGAACACTTTTGCCAGTGTGGAGGCTGAAGCTTCGGGGCTTCCGCTTGGTTGCTGGTTTATGAGTTCTGCCGAAGTGGAGTATCTTGCCGAGCATGAGCAGGAGCTTTCGCAGATTCTAGAAGAGATGCGCCAGACCGGAGATGCAGGTGAACGCAAGGAATTGCGCGGAAGGCTTCGGAATTTCCTCACGGACGTACTGGTGTGGCGAGATTCGGCAACGCAGATTGGTGAAGGGTTAGCGGACCGTCCCATGAGTGCACCGGATACCCCATCCTCTGGCGATACAGAGGCTGCCTGGGATGCATGGTTCCGGGAGCATATGGCCCCTGAGACTCCCTAAGTTTGTTGTTCACGAGACGGCAACGAATGTACTAACAGCAACTAGAAAATCCTGTGGCGTACCCGAAAAGTGCGGTAGGGTAGAATGCAGAAAGAAATCACCAAGTCGTTAGGAACTCACCATATTATGGTAGAGAAATATAACTCTACAAGTTCTACCCCTGTAAGGGAAACGCCTACTCCTACCAGCCACAAATCTATAAGATCACATATATTGTTTCTCATAGCTACTATAATGATAATCAGTTTATTATGTATATATATTGCGCCTGAATGGATATACTCAACGTCGAATCTATCTGGTGATATGCTACTCTCTACAGTGCAGGCACAATTATCTCTACGGATTACGATAATCTGCATTACCTTTGCCATAATTTTTGGGTTGCTACTGTTAAATCTAAGGCAACAAAAAAGATACCTTAACTCTCAAAAAATTCGCATAAAAATCTTAGAAGAGAATATTCATAAATCTACCGAAGATTCTTTCACTATCCGTCAGGATAATAGGCGTAAAAAGTATATAGATGGCGTAGAAAAACTTTGGGACAAAAACGCACACGTTCGCCTAGGGGGAGTTCATGCTCTTGCCGACCTTATAGACGAGTGGCTTAAAGAAAAATACTTAGATTATCAAAAGCGGCTTGAGGAAGGTCAAGTTATCATAAATGTTCTATGCGCCTACATACGCTCTTCATTCACTTTAGAGTCAAAATATAAGGAGCTATCACAAAATGATCCTAATGGAAGTTACCAGGAGGATAAATACCACCAAAATTTTTACGAAGATCAAGAAAGTTTTAAGGCGGAAAAAGCTGTTCGCATAAGTATTATACAAAAAATCCGCGAACATCTACAGAGCTCCCCGGATAGTAACAATGAGAACCTTGGAGGAGCATGGTCAGATTTTAACTATGATCTTTCAAGAATAAATTTCTTTTACCCTGTAGACCTTAGTGGGGCGCACTATAATAAATCAATTAACTTCAATAGCTCTACATATAAAGAAGAAACCAATTTCAGCTACTCTACATATAGAGGAAGCGTTGATTTTAGTGGATCTTCATACTACAAAGAGGTCAATTTTGAAGGTTCTACTTATATGGATTATGCACACTTTATCGAATCCCTATATTACGGTGGAGGAAATTTCAAAAAATCAAATTACGAAAGAAAAGCATCATTTAGAAAATCACTTTATTGTGGTTCTATTGATTTCGGTGAGTCAGTGTATAAAAATAGTGTAGATTTTAATGATTCATACTACCTTGGCTCAGTTAACTTTAAATATTCAACCTACCACGGTAATGCCTACTTCAATTCCTCACTGTATACTGGTTATGCCAATTTCAGGTATTCAAAATATCATAAAGGTTCTGATTTTAGGATGTCCACTTATGCTAAGGAAGCCAGGTTCGGTTCATCAACTTATGATAGTTGGGTGAATTTTTATGGATCAATATTTCATAAACCTGCATATTTTGAATTTTCCACCTACAATATTGAGCCTCCTCTATTTGAGATAGATCTTGAATATGTACAATATACTACATTATTTAATGCTAAAAACAATACTTTTCACGCCCGCACAGATAGCCCTTATAACATAATTCTAAATTCATCAAAATTACCCAATTCATGCACCCCTGTGACCCGAGAACAGAAAAAGGAAATTAACTATCTATTCCATAAAATATTTGATTCTATAAAAAATCTACCATCATTCCCAAAGATGTCTCTAGAGGACCTGCAATCCATATGTGGGTGGATGGATAGCAGGAAAGATGATCTCACAGCCACATGTCCAGACATCGAGTAAGTCAAGTGTACACAAAAGGACTCTTGGGTTATATCTCAAGATTTTGAGATTCACCATGAAATAAAGAGGTTGTAGATTAGTGTAGGAGTGTATATATCTAACCCTCACGAAAAAATTTCTAGTCTCATGAATAATACGTCAACTTTAAAAACCTCACGGCAGGAACGCTACCTAAAAGCCGTCGAATTGCTCGACTCCGCGCACTCGTACACGCGGCTGGGTGGGGTGCACGCCCTCGTGACCTTAGTAGATGAATATCTTGTCGATGAGTCCTTATCGGAGGAAGAAAAGCGCACGGAGGGCCAGCGCATCGTTGATGTTCTCTGCGCCTACATCCGCTCCCCTTTTGAGCTTGCATTTCGGTACGATGAGCTCTCGCAGGATAAGCCCAGTCCTCACGGCAGCTATCGAGAAAACCACCAAGAGTTTTCCGTACACAGAGCAGAGCTTTTGGCAGAAGCAAAGGTTCGTCAACGGGCTTTGCAGGAAATTCACCGCCGGTTGCGCCATTTTCCTCAGGGTGACAGAAGGAGTTATGTAGAAGGCTCGTGGTCTGGGTTTGAGTACGATTTCTCGAATAGTGTTTTCTTCTACCCGGTTGATATGAAGGATTCCTGGTATCAGAATTCCGTTGATTTCAGCGGGTGTACGTACTACGACAGTGCTGAGTTCAGCGGTTCCACCTATGAACGAAGCGCCTATTTTTGCGATTCTACGTACTACGATTGGGTTTTCTTCAACAACTCAACCTATTTTGATGAAACCCAGTGGAGCGGATCTACGTACCATGATTCGGCGCGTTTCAGCTGGTCTGTTTACTATGGTGAGGTTTCCTTCCACGATTCTGTTTATGGTGGTTCGGTCTTCTTCGACCAGTCGATCTATTACGATGAGGCTTTATTCTACAGCTCTACTTATCGGGGAGAGGCTGGGTTCGACGGCTCCCTGTACCGAGGCTCAGTTTTTGTGAGTGATTCTGTCTTTGACGGCGAGGTCTCCCTGTACGGGTCTGTTGTCTACGGTGCTCTGAATTTTGGTACCGACTTTTTCGGGGAACCTTATCCTTCGCGGTTTGTTCAGAGCGCACCCTGTTTTGTTACTGAGAAGGATGCGCGGGCAACGTTATTTGGCTCATCCAGCAATGATTTTGTGGTTGAGGATAGTGGTTACTCTATAGCTCTCGACGCTGAGGGTCTTCCGCTGGGATGCGGTTTTCTATCTGCAGAACAGACAGACTATCTTACGACAAAGTTCCGGGAGGTGTACGAGGCGCAAACTTATTTTCGTGACTCACAGGTCCCGCAGGAGCGGCGAGAGCTTCTTGAGAGGTTGGAGGCGCTTAGGGAAGAGCTACGAGCCTTCCGGAAGGACGTTACTACCCTGCCGCTTAGCAACTAAATTTCCCCGCGCGTACGAACTATCTACGGTAGGGTAGAAAAGGAATACACCACTCACTCATGAGGAATAGATAGTCGATGCCTAAAGAACGCGAAGATGTAGAGGCTACGTTAGAACAGGGCACTACGCCAGATGCTCCACAGCAGAAGGGGAAATGGCGTGCTATTGACTGGATCGCTGGTAGCACTCTTGTAGCAGAAGCCTTGCTAAGCATTATCTGGGCTATTGTGTGGGCATTCGGTTGTCGTTTCGAGCACCAGCTACAAGTGTATTTAGCATTGGTTTTGTTTATTCTAACTGGTGGTTATCTTGCTCTAATATTTTGCCCAATCTTCAAGAAAAATGATGATCCTCGCTGGTTCCACGCACGTATTCTTTCTAGTGGCATAGTGGGTGGCTCATATGCGTTCCTGCTACCTGTTGTTATGAGCCTACCCGAAGGCAACGTTAATTCCGGTGGGGCGGCGGCGCTCCGACAAGCAATTCTTCTAGCAACAGGCGGGCTAATCGCTCTCATTGCGCTCGGTGAGACTCGCCGAAAAAATGATAACGACCGTGAAGCTGCCGAGAATCTTCGGGCGCATCAAGAAAATATGCTTATTCAACAAAAGGAACAGTTTGAAGCGAACGCTTTTAAGGAACGTAAAGCAGAACGCCGAGAACGGTATACTAAAGCGATAGAACAGCTGGGCGATGAAAAATCCTCAGTCCGTATGGGTGGCGTATACACACTCGTTGGACTCGTGGACGAATGGCTCGAAGAAGAGTCTATAAGAAAATATGAGGACAGGCTCAAAGAGGGACAGGTTATCATCAATAACCTCTGTGCCTATATTCGTTCTCCATTCACTCTTGCTTCTCATTATGATGAGCTATCTAAAGATAGTCCTATATCTGATGGGGTTTATAAAGATAACCAACAGGAATTCTATACAGATAAAGCAGAGTTTAAAGCCGAAACAGATGTTCGTCTCAGTATTATTAAAGAAATTCACGACCGCTTAAAAGGCCCAGGGGGAAAAGACCCGGGGGCATGGTCAGATTTCGAGTACGACTTCTCAGGAAGCATTTTCTTCTATCCTGTAGACCTTACAACATCTTATTACAAAGAACCTGTTACGTTCAGAGGTTCCACCTACCAGGGTCAGGCCGATTTCAGCGGCTCTACCTACCGAGAAGGGGCTAATTTCCGCAACTCCACCTACCAAAAAGGGGCTCTCTTCGTCGGGTCCACCTACCAAAAAGGGGCTCTCTTCGTCGGCTCCACCTACCAGGACTGGGCTGACTTCCGCAACTCCACCTACCAGGACTGGGCTAATTTCCGCAACTCCACCTACCAGGACTGGGCTAATTTCCGCAACTCCACCTACCTGGGTCGGGCTGACTTCGGCGGCTCCACCTACGAGGGTGAGGTTGCCTTCCGCAATTCCACCTACGAGGGTGAGGTTGCCTTCCGCAATTCCACCTACGAGGGTAAGGTTGACTTCGTCGGCTCCACCTACGAGGGTGAGGTTGACTTCGTCGGCTCCACCTACCTGGGTTGGGCTAACTTCAGCGGATCCACCTACCATGGATGGACTGACTTTAGCGGATCCACCTATGAGAAAGACGTTACTTTCAGTACTCCTTTCTCCCGATCCATCTACCTGGGTCGGGCTGACTTCGGCGGCTCCACCTACAAGGGTCGGGCTGACTTCGGCAGCTCCACCTATGAGAAAGACGTTACTTTCAGTACTTCTAACATTGACTCTACCTATGGCAATAGGAAAGGCTTTAGGAAAGGCTTTCTTCTCATCAGTATTTTTAACTTCCGATCCACCTACCTGGGTTGGGCTAACTTCAGCGGCTCCATCTATCTGGGTTGGGCTAACTTCAGCGGCTCCACCTACAAAGGTGAGGCTGACTTTAGCAGGTCTATCTCTTATCAGGAAACTTATTTTGGCGAAGACGGAGACATCAATAGCTTTTCTCGATTCATAGACTGCACCCCTCAGTTTTATAAAGAGGAGAGCCACCAAAACACACTTTTTGGTTCAACTAATAATGATTTTACGGTAGATAATGATAAAGGTTATCCTATTGATCTAAACCCAGAAGGTATACCTCTAAAATGCAAATTTCTCACCTCAGAACAGAAAGAATACCTTGAAGGTAAATTCCAGGAAATAGAAAAAATAAATAATAAACTTATTAAGAGAAAAGACGACAAAGAGAAAGCTAAAATTTTAGATACACTGCGCTCTCTTAACGAAGATCTCCATACTTGGCGCAAGGAAGCTACCACAGTAAAAGTGGAGGGCACAGCACCCGGAGAGCAAGATAACTAGCCGCCTGAAGGATTCGCGGTCTCCACTTCCTGCCGTATGAGAACATCAAGATTCTACAGTGCTGTTTGCCCCACCCCAAGGGTTTGACCCTGCTGGCGTGACTGGCTTGTTTCGGCTACAGGGTTCAACCCGCAAAACCCTAAATATGCGCAGAACTGATCCGTTACCTACCTACTCAACAAAGATTTGCAGGTAAACCTTGGGTCAAAATTCAGGAAAATCTGAAAGATAAGCTGAAGATACGGTAGTGTAGACAAGGAACACACCGCTCACTCAGAGGAATAGATAGTCGATACCTAAAGAACGCGAAGATGTAGAGACTAAATCGTCTGATAGTCCAGAGGTATATCAGCAAACCAAGTTTATGGAGTGGTTTGAGAAGGCTTTTCCCTGGCTTCTGGTTGGTGTAGCAGCGCTCGGCCTAATTTTCATGATTTTTCTACCGGGCGCTTTCTTCCAAAAGGAAACAGCTGAACAGCTTAAAGCACAAAGTGATCTACGCTTAGCGCTCCTTTACACAACCGGCAGTGCGATCGCTGCACTTGGTCTACTTGAGACCTACCGCAAGAATACTAATGACCGCATCAAAGCAAATGCAGATATTAATGCCGCCCTCAAAAACCAAGAACATCAGACGAAAGTTCTCAAAGAACAAATCCGGCAATTCGATGAAAATGCTTTCAAGGAACGTAAAGCAGAACGTCGGGAGCGTTATACCAAAGCGGTAGAACAGTTCGGAAGCAAGGAAGCATCTGTCCGTATGGGTGGCGTATACACGCTCGTTGGGATCGTGGATGAGTGGCTTGAAGAAAAGAACTTAGAATACAACGAACGACTCAAAGAAGGACAGGTTATTATCAATAACCTCTGCGCCTATATACGCTCCCCATTTACTCTTGCTTCTCATTATGATGAGTTATCTAAAGCCAACCTCACGCCTAAGGGAATATATAAAGGTAAAAAGGAAAAATTCTATGCAGACAAAGCGACTTTAGATTCTGAAGCAGACGTTCGTCTAGGAATTATTAAAGAAATTCACGACCGTCTACAAGGTCCTGACAAAAACACACCGGGAGTGTGGTCAGACTTTGAATACGACTTCTCAGGAAGCACCTTCTTCTACCTGGTAGACCTCACAGAATGTTACTATAAAAAGTCTGTTAATTTCAGCGGATCCACCTTTCAGATGGGGGCTTGGTTCGACCGTTCCGTCTACCAGGGAAGGGCTAACTTTGGCTGCAACGTCTACCAAAGCGGGGCTAACTTCCGTGGCTCCACCTACCAAAGAGAAACTTACTTTGGCGGTTCCGTCTACCAGAGCTGGGCTTACTTTGGCGGTTCCGTCTACCAGGATTGGGTTAACTTCGGCGGTTCCGTCTACCAGGGACTGGCTGAGTTCCAGGACTCCACCTACAAGGGTTGGGCTAACTTCGGTGAATCCACCTATAAAGCAGAAACTAAGTTTAATGACTCTTTTTACGAGTCTAGCGTAGATTTCAGTAATTCTACCTACTACGATCGAGTAGAATTTCATGGGGACGGGTTAGGCAGTGGACATAAAGGAGTAATATACAGAGGTGCTGTCAATTTTAGCCATTCTGTGTACCTTGATACACCTATTTTTGGGTCTTCAACATATAAGTCAGAAGCTATATTTAGTAATTCAATTTATAGCGAATCAGTAGATTTTAGTTCATCTAACACATATGAAGACAAAGTTGATTTTAGCAAATCAATTTACCATGGCAAAGCTTTAATCGGAGCATCAGCCTATGAATCCCAAGCTGATTTTCGTAATTCTATTTATGTAAGCGGAGCAGATTTTAGTTTCTCTGGATTCAAAAATACATATTATTTTGATGGGTCTGTGTTCTACGAGCCAATAGATTTGCATGGATCTTTCTCCAATAAAGAAGAGCCAAGATTCACTCATGATTACCCCACGTATACAGATCCTCGCCCAGAGTATGATAAAATAAATCGACATATTACTTTATTTCCTGCTGTTGGAAATGATTTTAGTATTGATTTACAAGAAGAACAAGGCTCTCTAAGTATATCTAATTTACCAAAATATTGTAATTCCCTAGATTCATTAATACCTGAAAAATTAGAAGACTACAACCAAATAATCAATGAAATATACATTACAAGAGATAATTTTAAATCTACTCAAAATATTCACGAAAAGGATAAGTGCGCTGAACTTTTCAAAGAAAAGAATAGAGAGCTTTATAAATGGCGTGAAGAAGTAACAACAAAAGTTCTTCAGAACGGTATTGAAGTATCCCATTAAAAATGTAGGGGATTTAAACCTCTAACTGGATATCATTAAACATAAAAATTATCCTTCCGCCCCCCCCCCAGTATCTTCGGATTCAACAGGACCACCAGAAGACTCTGCTAGAAAACTTTGGCAACTTCAAATTCAGACCCTCACACAGGGCCCAGTAAACCCCTGCGGCATATGCTATTCGTCTTCTTCGTAGACATAATCCTTGAAATAGTCAGGGTCGCCGTCGCTATCCAGCCAGAGCTCAAACCAGCCGAGGAAGTCCTTGCGCTCACAGCAGGGGCTAACGCCAACATCCGAAAAGCTCCACACCTCACCGGCGCACGGCCCGGCAGTAATCAGCTCATAGGTCATGCCGCACCCTTCATCCATAAGCTCAACACCCTGGTTCCCCAGCTTACGCTCAAAAGACTCGTCGCTAAGCTGCTCTTCGTCCTCCTCATCCTCCCAAAGCCAGCCGTCCGTGAGAGTCATGGAGAGGAAAAGGTCTTTACGCTCAATCTCTGCGAGCCGGTGAATGGAGCCGGTGCTGATATGCCCCGTCGCTGGGTCACGCCAGCCGTCACCAACCTCCAGCAGAAACAGCCTGTACGCCTGCGGCAGGCGGGTGTTGCAGGCACGCTCAAAAACAATAATGTCTGCCTCCGAAACGGTAGGCCCCAGGTCGATATTCTTCTGAGCGACTTTAGTCTTAATGCGCTCGATCACACTCGGGTACTCTTCGGGCTTGTAGATGGGCACAAAAACTCCTCACGATAGGTCTTCGGTTTCACAGGGTTAGCGCGAGCCTTTGTACAAGCCGCTACAAGCTGTTTGTCTCCCAGCGGTCCTAAAGTTACGGGTGGGCTATGCCTGCCACCCACCTAAAAAACACCTATGCCGAGGGAGAGCAGCTAGAAGAGGCAACCTGTCGGGATTTCCGACAGGTTTGCCAGAGAAGTCAGGCAGGCTCGGCGATCAGTATGCCCCTACTCCCCCACCAGAGTTTTCGGGTCCAGTGGGGTGCTCGTACCTTCCGCCAGGTGCTCTAGACGCCTCAAGATTAAACCTTCGCGCAGAGCCCAGGGGGAAACACGCATTGTTTCGATACCGAAGGTTTCCATTGCAGCCTCAGCCGCCATTGCGCCCGCGAGAACCTGGTCGGCCCGCATCCGGGAAACACCGGGCAGGTCAGCGCGTTCGGCGGGAGCCATAGCCTCCATGCGGCGAGTCCACAGGCGCAAATCCGTCACATGCATCTCACGCTTCACATGCGGCCCCGCAGAATACGGTGCCGCCCCGCAAATACGCGCCAGCGACCGGAACGTCTTCGAGGTGCCCACCACCATGTTCGGCTCCCCAAATGCCAGCAACCGCTGCGCCACCGGCTCAATCTGCTCACGCACATACCTGCGCAGCCGTTTCGTCTGTTTCGGCGAAGGGGGCTGTTCATCAAAGAATTCGCGGGTCAGGCGGCCAGCGCCCAGCGGCACCGACATTGCCGCATCCGGCAGGGCATCCGTGCCCGTGGAGAACTCGAAAGACCCTCCCCCAATATCAAAATTCAGGATGCGCCCCGCACCCCACCCCTGCCAGCGGCGCACCGCAAAATAGGTGATAGCGGCCTCTTGATCGCCCGAAATCTCGCTCAAGCTCACGCCGGTCTTCAACCGCACATACTGCAAAACCTCGGCGCCATTACCGGCCTCACGAATAGCGGAGGTCGCAAAGGCGAGCAGGTCTTCGGCATTATTCTCAATGGCGAAATCGCGCGCAGACTTCACGAACTCGGTCAGCGCGGCGCGGCCTTCATCAGAAATATCACCCGACGGTGTCAAATACTGCACCAGCTGCAGCGGGATCTTATGCGAAGCGTACGGCTCGGGGCGGGCGCCCGGGTGGCCGTCAAGCAACAGCAGGTGAACAGTATTTGAGCCAACATCAAGAACACCGAGGCGCACGGCGCGCTCCTATCCCCCAGCCACCGCCGGGATAACGTACAACTTCATTAAGTGTGGCATAAGTCGCCGCATGATGCGCGCAATCCACCGCCGGGTATGCACGATTTCGCCCGTCACGCATGGACGCACAGGCTAGAGAGCGCAAGTCGCGCATCCATGTAAATCTTGCCAAGCGCAACAATACGGATACGTAGCCCACGCTTTCGTGAGCCACGTATCCGTATTGTTGGGGTGAAGAAAGGACTAGTCCTTCTTAGCCGCAGTCTTCTTTGCAGTAGTGGACTTTTTAGCAGTCGTCTTTTTCGCGGTGCTCTTCTTGGCGGTCGTCTTCTTCGCCGCAGTTTTACGCTTCGCAGGTCCCTTGGCACGCTTTTCGGCGAGCAGTTCAACGGCGCGCTCATGGGTGAGCGACTCGATGGTTTCCGAACGCGGCACCGTAATGTTGGTAACGCCGTCGGTAATGTACGGTCCGAATCGCCCGTCTTTGACCACGATATTCTTTTCACTGGTCGGGTCTACGCCAAGCTCGGCGAGCGGGGGCTTAGCGGCGGCGCGCCCGCGCTGTTTAGGCTGCGAATAAATATCGAGCGCCTGTTCAAGGGTGATCGTGAAGATTTCTTCCTCAGACCCAATCGACCGCGAGTCGGTGCCCTTCTTCAGGTACGGGCCAAACCGCCCGTTCTGCACGGTGATTTCGTTGCCTTCCGCATCGGTACCGAGCACGCGCGGCAGGCTCAAGAGCTTGAGCGCATCCTCTAGGGTTACGGTCGCCAAATCCATCGATTTGAAGAGCGATGCGGTGCGCGGTTTAGCGGGCTTGGGCTTCTTCTTCGGCTTGGGTTTGCCGTTCTTGTAGTATTCGGTGGGCTGCGCATCCAGGTATGCCTGAATCTGCTCCTCCGTCATCTCTTCGATAACTTCGGTGACGTAGGGGCCGTAGCGCCCGTCGCGGGCGATAATCTGGTTCCCGGAGGCGGGATCGGTGCCGAGCACGCGCCCATCGGATTTGCCCTGCTCAAGCAGCTCTTTCGCCTTCTCGGCGGTCAGCTCGTCGGGCGCCAAATCGGTGGGAACGTTGGCGCGCACGGGGTCAGAAACTTCGCCGGTTTCGGTATTGACGGTGCCCTCAGCCTCAAGGTAGGGGCCGAATTTACCCACGCGCAGCACAATGCCGTCAGCAATGCGGATCGAGTTAATATCGCGGGCATCAATATCGCCCAGATTATCCACGATTGGCTTGAGCCCGCGTTTCTTCTGCACCCCGCCGCCGAAGTAGAAGTCGCCCAGCCACTCCACGCGCGATTCTTCGCCGCGGGCAATGCGGTCAAGGTCTTCTTCCATCTGCGCGGTGAACTCGTAGTTCACGTAGGGCCCGAAGCTGGTTTCGAGCAGGCGCACCACCGAGAACGCGGTCCACGAAGGCACGAGCGAGCCGGAACGCACCTGCACATAGCCGCGATCCATAATCGTTGAAATCACGGCGGCGTAGGTGGAGGGGCGCCCAATGCCCAGCTCGTCAAGAGTTTTCACGAGCGAAGCCTCAGTGTAGCGTGGCGGGGGCAGGGTCTCATGCCCGGTGGCTTCGAGTTTTTCGGCGGTGAGCGAGTCACCCTGCGCGAGCGCGGGCAGGCGTTTCTCGGCGTTCTTTGCGTCGCGTTCTGCCAAGCGGGTTGCGTCTACACCTTCCTCATAGGCGGCGAGGAAGCCGCGGAAGGTAATAACGGTGCCAGATGCTGCGAACTCGGCATCGCGCCCGTTGGATGCGGTTGCCCCTAACCGCACGGATGCGGTCGAACCGGTGGCGTCTGCCATCTGCGAGGCGATGGTACGCTTCCAGATCAGCTCGTACAGTCGGTATTCGTCGTTGGAGAGCGTGCCGCGCACGGCGTCAGGGGTGCGGAAGGCGTCACCCGCGGGGCGGATTGCTTCATGCGCTTCCTGCGCGTTTTTGCTCTTGGAGGCGTAGGTGCGCGGCGCGGAGGGCACATATTCGGTTCCGTAGAGTTCTGAGGCTTGGCGGCGTGCCGCCTTCACTGCCTGGTCTGAGAGTGCCACCGAGTCGGTACGCATATAGGTGATGTAGCCGCTCTCGTAGAGGCGCTGGGCAACCTGCATGGTCACGCGCGATGAGAAGCGCAGCTTGCGTGCCGCCTCCTGCTGCAGGGTTGAGGTGGTGAACGGCGCGGCGGGGCGACGTTTATAGGGTTTGGTTTCGACCGAGCGCACCGAGAAGGGGGCGGCGGTGAGGGCTTCGGCGAGGGTGCGCGCATCCGCCTCTGAGAGGTGGGTGACCTTAGTGGAGGTGAGGGTGCCGTCATCGGCGAAGTCTTTACCGGTAGCAACTCGGGTGCCATCGACCGCCACGAGTTTGGCGTCAAAACCTTCGCTGCTGGTGGTGATGAAATGCCCGGTCAGATCCCAGTAGTTGGCGGCGACGAAGGTCATGCGTTCACGTTCACGCTCAACAACGAGGCGGGTTGCCACGGACTGCACGCGACCTGCGGATAGCCCGCGACCAACCTTGCGCCACAGCACAGGTGAAATTTCGTAACCGTAGATACGGTCAAGAATACGGCGGGTCTCCTGGGCATCGACCAGGTGCAGGTCAATATCGCGCAGTTCCCCGAAGGCGCGTTCAATGGCTTCGCGGGTGATTTCGGGGAAGGTCATGCGGTAAACGGGAACCTTGGGTTTCAGAACCTCTTTGAGGTGCCAGGCGATCGCTTCACCTTCGCGGTCACCATCGGTTGCGAGGTAGAGGGCATCAACATCTTTGAGTTTGCGTTTGAGTTCGGCGACTTTTTTCTTTTTGTCGGGGTTAACCACATAGTAGGGGTCAAAATCGTCGTCGATATTGACCGCGAACTTGCCGACCGGGCCCTTTTTCAGGTTTTCGGGCAGTTCGGAAGGCTGCGGCAGGTCACGAATATGTCCCATGGACGAATCCACCAGAAATTCGTTGCCTAAATAACCGCTGATAGTCTTCACCTTCGATGGGGACTCAACGATCAGCAGCGCTTTTCCGTTCTTTGCCTTGGTGGGCACGGCTCTCCTCATAATTGTGTGGTGTAGATGCGATACAACAATAGCGCACATTCTGGCGGTTACGCCTATTAGGTGCGCTTATCACGCATGTGTCTTATCACGTTTTACAGCTTGTGTTTGGATTAAGGGTGTGGATGCAACGATACCAGTTATTATGCACGTCTGTATCGAGTTGGCAACCGCAGATATTGGCCTTAGGCGAGCTGGCGGGCGAAATTAGTTATACGGAAAATACCCTTCACCCTGAGCGGGAAGAAGCGGGTATTCGCGCCCATACACTTTGCGCGGCACAATGCGCACCCACTGCATGAGGTGCCCGCTTTCGTAGTGGCGCAGGCCGAAAGTGTGCACGAGCGGCGGGGTCATTTCGGGCGGCAGCCAGTGCGCCACGCCCTGCACGATCACGGAGCGGATGCCGTTCTCTAGTTCCTCGTCGATTTCAAAGGAGACGCGGCGGCTCATGACCACGGCGGAGAAACGGTCGCCGCGGGTGGTGCGCAGGTAGATTTCGTGGTCGGCTACCCCGTAGAGGACCGGCAGCACGTCTACGAAGTTGCCGTCGGTGAGCACGAGTCGCCCTAGGTTGTTGGCCTGCAGGCGCGCCCAGCAATCTTCGGCGCTCATTTTCTTGGTGGTATCTGGGGTGTCTTGCATAGTCATTCTTTTAGTGTAGGGGTTTCTCCGTGCCGAAATTTGTGATGTTCAGCGCGGTAAGGCGTGTTTTACGGGGCCGGGCTGGGGTGCCGGGGGTCAGCTGTTTTCATCCGCGAAGTGCAGAAAGCTTTTTTCGATGAGTTCTCGAATAGCGACCAGCAGGGTATCGCGCGGATGCTCGTTCTCGGTGCCGAAGGCGGCGCGCGCATCCGGCGTGTAGTCTTCCCAGCCGAGAAGCACGGCGAGCGCACCTAAAATCTGCCCGATGCTCAGCTCGCCGTCGCATGCGGAGACGAATCCGGCGGTTTCGGTTGAGAGCAGAATTGTGCGGCACAGCCCGGATCCGGCGCGCAGCAGAATTACGTTCGGATGCTCGGCGCCGGGGCGGCTGTGGCGTTCTTCGGTCACGTCCTCGGCGACCACAAGGTGGGTTTCGGTGAGGGCCTGATCGTTGAGGGTGGTGAGGCGGTCGAAGCGTGCCACGGCCTCGGTGATGCTCTGCGCAATGGGCTGGGCTATGGGGTAGGTGATGTCCTCGAACCGGTTCAGGGGTGCGGTTTCGGTGGTGTGTGCCGGGCGGCGGAGCCAGAGCATCCCGAACCCAATAGAATGAACGTTCCGGTTTTTAAAGTCGTCGAGATAGGCACGATAGGTGTTCTCGTAGTGGTCGCGGTCGCGGTTTTCACTCGCGTCTTTAAGCCAGGTTTCCGCATAGGATTCGGGGGTAAGCACTTCGCGCTGAATTACCCACGCCTCGGTCGGGGTGCCGGTGGCGGATTCGGCGAACCAGGTGCGCAGGCGAGCATCCCAGGGCTGCGCCTCGCCGGTGTTATCGCGGTGAATTTCCCAGTTACCGAGCATCTGGGCGCGCCCGCCGGGCACCAGAACCTCGGGGATGCGCCGAATAAGCGTGCTGACAATATCATCACCGGGCAGCCCGCCGTCACGATACGTAAACTGGTCGTCGCTGCTTTCGTCTGCGCGGCGTGGGGTAATAACGAACGGCGGGTTTGAGACCACAAGGTCAAACTGCTCCCCCGCAACGGGTTCCAGCAAAGAGCCTTGTCGAAGGCTGACGCGGGCTTCAAGGTTCTGCGGGTCGAGTTTCAGGGCCGGGGCATTCAACAGCAGGTTAAAACGGGCGAAGGCGAGGGCGCGCGGCGAAATATCGGTGGCCGTCACGTGGTCTGCGTGGGCGAGCAGGTGGAAGGTCTGAATACCACAGCCGGTTCCAACGTCAAGGGCACGCGCCACGGGGGTGCGCTCGGTAATCTGCGCAAGAGTCAGAGACGCCTGCCCAATACCCAGCACGTGATCTTTGCGCAGTACCCCGGGTCGCTGATGCGCCCCCAAGTCAGAGGCCACCCACAGCTCGGTGCCGTCATCAGCCGAATGCGGTCGCAGATCAAACACGGCGCGGTAATGCGGTTCTTCGCTGGGGTTCTCTGGGGTGCGGGTATTTTCTGACTCCGCGAATTCCACGAGGTTTGCCGCGATAAGGTCATTCAGCGCGGGTTCGCCGCCGAGCGCATCGGCAAGTTCCGCGCGGGTTAAGGTGCGTGCGAACAGGAAAAACCCGATCATGCGCGCCAGGCGGCGGTCGGGGTCGGTGGTGTGCGCATCATCAAGGATGTTCTGTACCCGCCAGGTGCCGGGCACAACCTGGTCGCGCGCCATTGCCTCAAAAGCGCGTTCCCCCAGCAGTTCACGCACCCCGTCATAACTGTAGTTAAGCCTTTCAAGGGCGCCTCGGATGCGCTCAAGCCGGGCGGTATCGTCGCTTCTGGGGGTATCGGGGATGCGGGAGTACAGTTCATCAGCCATACTCCCCATTCTAAGCGCCCCGTTTCTAACGCCGCGAGCAGGTGGTTTTTGGCCGAGCAGGTAGTATTTTCCTACCTGCTCGTACCAAAACCACCTGCTCGTGGTACTCCCACTCGATTTTGCGGGAACGGAACTCCGCTATGCCTTTACCGTCAGCGCGGGTTTGATGTCCTTCACAATGGATTCGAGCATCCGCAGGTTGAAGTCTACACCCAGCTGATTCGGCACGGTCAGCAGCACGGTATCTGCCGCTTTAACGGCAGCATCACGGGCGAGTTCCTCGGCAATCAGGTCGGGTTCGCCAATATAGCTGCGCCCAAACCGCGAGAAAGTATTGTCGATAATACCGGTGTAATCCTGCGAATCTTCCTGCGCGCGGCGACCAAAATAACGCGCCGAATCGGCATCAATAATCGGAATCACCGAACGCGAGACCGAAACACGCGGCACGCGGGTGTGCCCTGCCTTGGCCCATTCCTCGCGGTAGAGGCGAATCTGCTCTGCCTGCTGCTGATCGAAAGGCACACCTTTATCTTCGAGCATCAGCGTTGAAGACATGAGGTTCAGCCCCTGCTGTGCGGTCCACACGGCGGTGCTGTCAGTTCCCGCACCCCACCAGATGCGCTCGCTCAGACCGTGCGACTGCGGCTGCACGGGGGCGTACTTGCCCTGCACCCGAGCAGAGGGTGCCATGCCTTCGCCTTGGATTGCCTTCATAAAAATATCGAGGTGACGACGTGCCATTGCACTCTCATCTTCACCCTCGGCGGGGAAATAACCGAAGCTCTCGAAACCGCGGATAACGGATTCGGGCGAGCCGCGTGAGACTCCAAGCTGCAGGCGCCCGGCAGAAATCAGGTCGGACATCGCGGCGAGTTCAGCCATGTACAGCGGGTTCTCGTATCGCATATCGATCACGCCGGTACCAAGCTCAATGCGGCTGGTCTTCGCGGCAATAGCAGACAGAAGTGGGTACGGCGTGGCCTGCTGCTGATCGAAATGGTGCACGCGGAAGAAAGCGCCGTCTAGGCCGATGTCTTCGGCCCCTACCGCCAAGTCGATAGCCTGGTGCAGTGAGTCGGATGCGCTGTTCACGCGCGAACCGGGAATTTCTGCCCAGTGCCCAAAAGAAAGAAAACCAAGTTTTTTCTCTGTGCCCGACTGTGGTTCAAGATTTTGTACTGTAAGTTCGGTTTTCTGAGTGTCTGATGCGTTCATTGTTATGCCTTTCGTATTGCCCTACAGGGGGGTATTTCCTCGTGTATGAGCATTCAGCATACAATTATTTACTTTACAGAACAAGCTTTAAATAATATGAGTAAACCCACTCGTATAACTACTAGTCAGGAAGCTATTCTACATAAAATATATGCGTCATATTAGGTAATGATTTATTTATATTTTTTTACGCGCAATACTTACCTCAAGGTAACGAATGTGCGTTTCTTCTACCGTTAGCATATCCATACCTCGTTCAAATCTTTTATATATAAGACCCCGGCAGAAAAACCATACGATTCATTATTTTCTAGGTGCAGGTACTACAGACATTGCTTTTCTGGCTCAGCTCTTCAAGATGCACCTGAATTTTAGGAAATACTCGATATAAGACAGGTCATGACATAATGGCAACGCTCTGTCACAGTGGATCTCGCTGACCATGACGTCATGCACGCGTTACGAAGCCCTATCAGCCTTGACCTGGCGGTGCAGCGCGGTTTTTTGGGGCCATTGCGCACGGCAAACACTCACGACAACTTCAAACGCAAGGATATTTTCATGAGACGAGGCTTCTCTCGCCGAAACCTGGTAACCGGAACCGCATGGGCTGCGCCGCTTGTGCTGAGCACCGCTGTTATTCCGGCATACGCATCATCATCTGCCGACGACGGCCCCTGCCTAGACCCCGATAAAAGCTACGATATTTTTGCCAAGGATGTACGCACCGCCGCGCAAAGCCGTGCAGCCGGTGAAAAAGGCTACGAAGAAATTGTGGTTCCCGATTATGCCTCGTATATGCGCTTCTACCTGCGCGGCGGGTCGGGCGGTAGCCTGGCGACACGGTACTCGGAAGCCACAGGATATAACAGAACCGGCGGAACCGCAGGCGGTGGTGCTTATATTCAAGGAACCGTCAAGGTAACACCCGGGCAGCGCATCAAATTCTATGTGGGTGCCAGCGGCGTCGGATATTATGACCGCCCCGCCAAAGGCGGCGAAGGGTACGGTAACGGCGGTTCGTCTGCGGCACTACCCACCGCGCTGGGGTCAGATGTACAGGGCAAGCTGAACAGCCACAGCAATAAGGTTACGGCCTATTCGGGCTCCGGCGGTGGTTCTTCGGCAATCGTTATGGTCGATGCGAAAACTTCCCAAGAAACCGTACTAGCCATCGCTGGAGGCGGCGGAGGCGCAGGCGCACGCGGACTCACACACGTCCTTTATTACGGGGGAACCTGGATAACAGACGACCCAACTTCTTATGACAACTTTAATCTGCATATTGGTCAGGGAGGTTCTGCTGGCGATGACTACGTGCCCGAGGGGTTGGGGCGCTCGGGGCAGGAACGTTACTATCAGCACTACGACGCCGAGGTTTTGATTCCTTCCGGGTCGAATGGCAGCAGCGCGGCTGGCGGTTCCGGCGGCGCCCTCGCCACTATCACGGGAGATAAAGAGCTGACCTTTTCCTCAACCTCACGAACAGAGATTCATACCGGAAATACCGCAGGCGAATCCGGGGGCTCTGGACCCAACGGCAACGGGGCTGACGGCGTTGTTGCCTACGGGTATGCTCTCAATACTGCAGGCAACACAAGCGATGACCGCAATGGTATCGGATACATTGTTTCCGGAGGCGGTGGCGCGGGTTACGGCGGAGGCGGATCCGGTTCGGCGGTGGCTGCCGCATCCGAAAATCCCGTGTATATGTATGATGAAGCCGCGTTCGTGGGCGTTGCCTCCGGAGGAGGCGGTGGCGGCGGAAACTTTGTGTCTCCCGATGTACTCAACCCCTATGTTAATGCTGAAGGCGGGGCAGAATGGCGGGGAGAAATCAGAGACGGTGCAATTACGTATTCTTTCTGCCCATCAGATCCGAATAAGCAGCCCGATCCACCTTCCCCCGAAAGCCCAGAATACTGGGCATAGCTAGCGCGGAACTCGTAGCATAGAGGGTACCTACACTAATGTGGGGCGCTCGCATCCTGTTCAGATGCGAGCGCCCCACAGGTACACCCGACCTCAATATTTTTGGGCGGGCCGCTGTTGTTTTACCTAAGAGCGCAGGTCTGCGGCTGTATAGTGGGTGGATGCGTATTTGGTCTGCCCACCCGTCCCTTCTTGACCGTCGTGCCCTGATCGCGTGCTGGCGTGAGAGCTTGCTTGCGCAGAAAGTGCTGCGCGGGCTCACCCGAGGGTACACGAATCATCCGCAGCTCATTCGGTTTCGTGCGCATTCGCAGCCGGTAGAGGCTATTGGGGCTTATCTGCATGGGCTCGCCGATGAGGCGCAGCTGCGCGGGTATTCCTTCAACCGTTCGCTGATCGCCGCTGAGCGGGGTAAGAACCTGAGCTCTATTCCCGTGACCGAGGGTCAGCTTGCCTATGAATTGAGCTTTTTAGCGCACAAAGTTGCCGGGCGAGATGCCGATTGGGAGCCTATTCTTACCGAGCGTCTCGCGAAATTCACCCAGGCCGGTAAGCCCGCGGTGCACCCCGTGTTCGAGGTAGTCCCCGGCGAAATAGAGGGTTGGGAGAAGACCAAGGAGTTCTAGTAGGAGCGCTTTATGTCTAGGCAGGAACCTCTAACAGCGGAACCCACAGTTCCATCGTGTAGTCTGCCGCCTGCATATCGCCGCGACCGTACACCTCCAGGCCGCCTAGCGGGCGGTACTGCGGATGCGACGGGAAAAACTCACGCTCAAAGCTCTCAAAACCCGCCGGGATAGACTGCGAAATCGGCCCGGTAACCTCAACCACCGCGTAGGTGCTCGCGGGAAGTTCCAGCAGACCCAGCCCAAGTTTATGCGCTGAGGCACGGTCGTCAACCAAAATACCGGCTGTGTAGCGCACGAATCCGTCGGTACTGGGTTGGGTGCACACGCCAATGTACTGGGTGACCGCCAGAATATCGAGCATCGCCGGGGATGCCTTTTGATTTAGCTCATCCCACAGCGGCGTGAAATCGTCCCCCAGTTTATACACCTGGGAGACTCCCGCGACCAGCAAAGAGCCGTGTTTCTCAATGCGCGCGGGTGAAACCGTCACGGGCGCCTGTACGGACTCGCTCATGAGATACCCGCGTGGGCGCTCTGGCGGTCAGCCGCGCATTCGGGCACGCAGCGGCGTTTTGCATCATCGGTGGCGCATTCGGGGCACAGGAGCACAAGCTCACGGCAGCGATCATTCGAGCAGTTCTCGAACTTATTAGACGGCGCCGAGCAGCGCTCACACTGGCCGATCGTGACGGTATCCGGGGTGAACTCCATGTGCATGCGCTTATCGAACACGTAGAGCGAGCCCTCCCACAGGGACTTATCGCCGTACTTTTCGCCGTAGCGCACAATACCGCCATCAATCTGGTAGATCTCTTTGAATCCGCGGTTCTTCATGAGGGCGGAGAGGATTTCGCATCGAATGCCGCCGGTGCAGTAGGTGACGACGGGCTTATCTTTCAGATCGTCATACTTACCGGATTCGATCTCGCGAATAAAGTCGTGGGTGGTGCGAACATCGGGCACCACAGCATTCTTGAACTTACCGATTTTGGCCTCGAATGCGTTACGTCCATCGAAAAAGACGACTTCATCGCCGCGTTCTTCCACGAGCTTGTTCACCTCTTCGGGTTTGAGGTGCACGCCACCGCCGACCACGCCGTTTTCGTCTACTTTGAGCTCGTCGGGAGCGCCGAACGCCACGATTTCATCGCGCGCTTTGACCGACAGACGGGGAAAATCTTCGGCACCGCCCTCAGACCATTTGAATTCCATGTTCTTGAAGCCGGGGTACTGGCGGGTTTCTTTGGTGTACGCCTTAACCGCGCTGATTTCGCCGCCGAGCGTGCCGTTAATACCGTGTTTGGAAATGAGGATGCGCCCGCGCAAACCGAGCTTCTCGCACAGGGCACGCTGCCAGAGCATGACCGCCACGGGGTCGGTTATGGGGGCAAACTGGTAATACAAGATAATTCGATTCTGAGCCACCCTCCTATTTTACGCTTTCTGGGTACATCGTGTGTGCCGTGGCGGCGGTGCTTATACCGTAACGTGGCCGATAATCCTTGTTCTCCCGCGGGATGCGCCCGCGATGATGGGTGCATGTGGTTTCTTCACCATGAGGTATGTCTCGTCGTTTTTCTGCCCCATTGCACCGGCTGATTTCGCCGTTTTCTGGTAGCGAATACCTTCCTGCTGAGGCGAGTGGAACATACCGGGCGCCCTGCGATTGCCCACGCCGGTTTACCGTACCCGAGGTTTTACAATGGTGTGATGCGCCCCGAACCTTCCTGCGACTCCCTGGCTGATGAGCACCCCGGATTCTCCCCTGCCTCGCGCCCCGACGAGAACCTTCGCGAGCAGCTGGGCAGGCTTATGCCCAAACTTCCCGGTGACGGTTCGCTGCCCCCGCAAATCACCCATGTGCACCGCATCCCCGCACGTGAAGGGCAGTATTCGCCGTGGCCGCACTGGCTGCACCCGCGCGTGATTGAGGCATTCGAGTCGCTGGGCGTGCACGAACCGTACACCCACCAGATGCAGGCGGCACAGGCAGCGCATTGTGCATTCGATGCTGCACTCGCCGAAGACGCGCACCGGCTCTCCTTCGGGCGAGCATCCGGGCAGGGGCACGATGAGTCGGACACAACGGCGCGGCATGTGATTGTGGCGACCGGGACCGCATCCGGAAAATCGCTGAGCTACCTCATGCCCACATTCGACGCCCTCTACCGCGGGGCGCGCCGTGAACCGCTCAGCGCCACGGCCACTAATGCAGGTTCCACAGGTTTTCATCAGAGAGCGAACGTTCTATATATTTCACCGGCGCGGGCACTCTCAGCCGACCAGCTCAACACCATCACCGCCTATCATCTTCCCGGGCTCAACGCTGCCACCTATGACGGCGACACCCCGGCGCAGGAGCGGCGGTGGGTGCGCGAACACGCTAATTTTGTGCTCACCACCCCGGATATGCTCAACTACGGGATTCTGGGCAACCACCGGCAATGGGCGAACTTCCTGCGCGGTCTGCGCTATGTGGTGCTTGACGAAGTGCACAGCTACCGCGGCGTGTTCGGCGCGCATATCGCCAATCTGCTGCGCCGCCTGCGCCGAGTCTGCGCACTCTACCGCGTAAATCCGGTGTTTTACGGGGCATCCGCCACAAGCGCGAACCCTGCCGAGTCTTTCGCCAAGCTCATCGGAGTGCCCGAGGGGAACGTTGACGCGATTACCGCATCGACCGCGCCGCGCGGAGAATCCACCGTCATCCTATGGGAACCGGAGTTCCTGCCCGATACGCAGGTGACCGATAAGCTCGCCGCCGGCGCAAGCGCCTTCGACACCCGTTCCGAGGCGGAAAAGCAGGCGCCGCAGCGTATCTCCGCTATTGAACAGGGCGCTCAGATGCTCACCGACCTGGTACTCTCACGCACCCGCACGCTTGCCTTCACTCGGTCACGGCGCGGTGCTGAGCTGATCTCTCAACGAGCGCAGCGCTACCTTGATGAGACGGAGGCGGGGCTGGCGCATCGGGTGGCGGCGTACCGTTCGGGGTATATGCCAGAGGAACGCCGTGATCTTGAGCATCGGCTGCGCACCGGCGAACTGCTCGGGCTGGCGAGTACCTCTGCGCTTGAGCTGGGTATTGATATTTCCGGGCTGGATGCGGTGCTCGTGGCGGGCTGGCCCGGAACCCGCGCATCCTTTATTCAGCGGATTGGGCGTGCCGGTCGCGGGGGTCAGGATGCGCTCGCTGTGCTTATCGCCGGGGACGATCCGTTGGATACGTACCTGGTTCATCACCCGCAGGCGATTTTCGGGCAGAGCGTGGAAGCTACCGTATTCGACCCGACGAATCCTTACGTGCTTTCGCCGCATTTGTGCGCTGCCGCGGCGGAGTCGCCGCTGCGTGCCGAGGAGCTTTCGCTGTTCGGCGAGCATACCGAGGCTCTGCTTAACCGGTTGGTGCAGCAGAATTATCTGCGCCGCCGGGCGGACGGCTGGTATTGGACGCACGCGGAGTCGGCCACGAATCTGGTGGATCTGCGTGCCACCGGCGGTAGTCCCTATCAGCTGATTGATGCCGAGGATGGTTCGCTGATTGGCACGATGGATTCGGCGCAGGCGATGACTCAGGGACACCCGGGTGCTATCTATATTCACCAGAACGCCCAATACTTGGTGGAGTCCCTGGATGAAGCGGCGCGCGTTATTCTGCTCTCGCGGGTGTACCCCGACTATTACACGCGGGCGATTGAGGCGACCGAGGTGAAGATTCTGCAGGAAAAGGCGGGTGTGCGGTACGAGTTCGACGGCACTCAGCCCGGTGCTGCTGGGCTGACGCTGCATCGCGGGCGGGTTCAGGTGACCGATCAGGTTATGGGCTTTCAACGGTTTTCGGTGTACGGCAGTGAGTACCTGGGTGATGAGCCGATGGAGATGCCGCCGAGCATCCTGATGACCGAGGCTATCTGGTTTACCTTTGAACCGAGCTACCTGTTTGCCGCCGGTGTGGCTGAACCTGATGCACCCGGCACCCTGCACGCCGCAGAACACGCCGCCATCGGCTTACTACCACTGATTGCAACCTGCGACCGCTGGGATTTAGGCGGACTCTCCACCCTGTACCACGCCGATACGGAACGCCCCACCATCTTCGTGTACGATGCCGCACCCGGCGGAGCAGGCTTTACCCAGCGCGGGTTTGAGGCGGTTCGCACCTGGCTGGGCGCAACCCTGGACGCCATTGATTCCTGCGGATGCGAGAGTGGCTGCCCCTCCTGCGTGCAGTCCCCCAAATGCGGCAACCGCAACGAACCTCTCTCCAAGGCGGGCGCACAAAACCTGCTGCGGGCAATGCTGCGCTCACTCGATGACGCCGAACGGGACATGCTGTAAAGACTAGAGCATTCCACAAGGTCTGACTAACACCTCCTATCGGGCTCATCATTCGGATCTTACGGGCTTCCCGGCTCTTCAGCGGTTCGGTTGGAGGGGGCGTTCTCGGGGATCTCGTCGCTGGATAATCCCTCATCGGGTGCACCCTCACCAGAGTCCGGATGCGGCGCCCCGGCGCGCGATGTACCTTGCGCATCGCCGAAGAAAGCGAACGGTCCGTGCACAGCAGAGCTCACCCGAATATCCACGGTTTCGGGGCGGTCCGCTAGGGCGCATCCCACCAGATTGGCGTTATTATTGCGGGCTACCTGAGCGGCAATATCGCAAGGGTCCCCAGGAGTGATGCCGCGCAGCGCATCCGCCGCGGCGAGCGCCGCCAAGTCTGCTGCCTGCGCCGCCCGCCGATTCGCCGTGCTTACCCCGGCAAAACCGATGATGACGGTTGCCAGAATCAGCAGGGCGGCGATAATGCCTACCGCGAGTACGGTGCCGCTCCCCTCCTCAGGGTTTTCGGTCGTTTGTGGCCGTTCAGCCACCTCGCGCCGCGGTTTGGCGAACGACGGCAGACGTACGTTCCAGATGAAACCGGGCGTAACCATGTTTATTCGCCGCCAGCCGTCGTGGCGTTATCCGAGCTGCCCTCAACCCGTGCGGTCGCGGTGGCCTGCAGCTTCCAGCCGGTTACCGAGCCGATAACCCCCGGTGCCGCACGCTCCACCTGAACCCGCACCTGCCGCGCCCCCGAAGTTTCTTCCACGGTCTGCACCTGCAGGTTAATGCTGGGGTCTATCCGCGAAACTTCATGCTGTACGGCGGCGAGGTTGTCTCCCCGGGCGAAGGCGCGTGCCGCGACTCGCGAGGATTCTTCTAGCTGCGACTGGGCTATGCCTACCGCTGCCGCTGAGAGACAGAGCGCGAGCACTGCGATCACGGCGGGCAGAGCGACTGCGAATTCGGCAGTCACGGCGCCTTCATCACGTGCGCGTAACCGCCAGGCGCGCATCATGCGGTGTATAAGCCTCATAGACGTTCCTTTCGTCGGGTTTGGGCAACTCTCGCGGTTTTCACGGGTAGTACCGGGTTTAGAAAAGCCCAAAGGTCAGCCCTGAACCGCCTGTTGCAAGGGCGTTCTTGACCATATCTACGAGCATGCCGCGAATCTCGTCGGACTTGAGAATGGCGACCAGCAGACCGGCAAAACCTACGGCGGCGAGCATTACGATGCCGTATTCGGCGGTGCTGGCGCCCTCCTCCGGGTCGTTTTCGTCCGCGTATTCAACCTCGTCGGTGGGCGAGGTCATCTCTTGCAGTTCGGCGGCTTCATCCGTGCGAATTCCCGCGAAGAGTTCCTCGTGTTCGCTCAGGGAACGGCATTCTGCGGCGCATTTATCGAGGGTGCAGCCGGCGGCGAGCGCCTGCGCTAGTTGTTGGGCAAGATGCGGTTCAAGCTGCTGCAGGTACATGTTTGTGTATTCATCGAGCGCCTGCCCTAAAAGTACGGGGTTCTCTTCCGTGCGGTCATAGGCCTCAAGGCATTCCTGAGTGCTCCGGTGCGTGGTGTGCAGAGCGGGAGCGGAGTGTACAACAGTCATGGCTGTTTCCTTTCATATAGTGTTATTTGATAATTTTTGTGGGTAGATTTGGTGCAACGTGCCCCGGGGTCAAGTCCACTGGATTCAGGCCAGCAGCCCCGGTAAAAGCGAGATCACAATCGGTATGATTCCGCAGCAGATAAAGGCCGGAAGCGAGCACAGTCCCAGCGGAAGAACCAGCGCCACGGCAAGCTTTGCGGATGCGCGCTCCGCCGCCCGGCGCTCTTCAAGCCGATAGGTTGCCGCGCAGTGCCGCAGCAGCGCCGCGCTGGGTGTTCCCGCCGAATACGCCGGTGCCAGAATCCGAGCCAATTCCCGCAGGAGCGGATGGTCGTAACCGTCCCAGGCGGCCTGCCAATCGGCGCTTACCATCAGGGTCAAGGTGATGTGCTCAAGCGCATCACTTATCGCTCGTTCTTCATGCGCGAGCGCCCGACTAAGAGCCTGTAAGGCGCCGGTAAGACCGAGCCCCGCACGCAATTGTGCGGCTAGAAGCTCAAGCATCAGCGCCGGATCCAGCGGCTCAGTCTCTGCAGAACCGCTAAACCCTGCCGATTCTTTCGGTGGTTTCCGTTCTCGTCGGCGCCGTCTAGTTCCGTGAGCGCGGGCATTCTTCGGCGCGGGTTCCTCGGCCAGCACGGAGCTGCGTTCGGCTCGATGCACAAGCCGAGCCGTCCAGCGCCTCCCAAGAAGCGCCAGCGTGATGCCGAAAAAACCAGTCAGCAGGCCAGCCAGTGAACCGGTCAGCGCACCGACGGGATCCGTTCCCATCAGCCAGCCCATCGCTAAGCCGATAAACGGCAGCCACGACAGTATCTTGCCGGTCGTTTTCGGCCCCGTCAGTGCACTTTCTCGCCCGAGAAGAGCATCCAGATGTTCTTCAGCGTGTTCGGCCGCAGCACGTAGGGTCTGCGCCAGGGGTGCACCGGTGGTTTCGTTCATACGTAAGCACAGGCCGAGTTCGCGGATGCGCTCCCGGCTGTGCGCTCGCCGCGCGTTGAGGGCGCCCAGGGTTGTTCCCGCCGCGAAACCAAGCTGTTCTTCACGGGCCAAAGTGTCTAATAACTCGTCAATATCGTCTTGGGTTTGCCGGTATGCCCGTTCGCGTCTGCTGCCCGTCAGCCGGTGCAGCGCCCGGCGAAGGAGCGAGGACTTTTCGGGTCCGTTCTCATCAGCGTTCTCCATTTCCCGACTTCGTGCTGCGGAACTGTGAACCGTAAAGCCGTCAGTGCCAGGCGGATGCCGGGTACGGTTTTCATCCGTTGCTTCGCGCAGGCTCAGACCCGCATCCAGGGTTGCAGATATACCGCGCAACGCTTGCGGCCATAGACGCATCTCGGTTGAGGTTGGTGGAGTCGGCGGGATAAGCCTTTGAAACCGTGTCTTTAGCCAAGGCTGTGTTGTGACAGGCAGATAGTCGCCAAATGCCATGCTGTCGCCCGCGTTTTTACGCGCCGTTCTCTGAGACGAACCGGCGGCGTGCGTCTTATGATGCATCATCAGGCTCATAGTTCCTCTCCTTCCTGGCTACTACGGTTGGTTTGTTCCCGTGGTGCGGCTGTATAGGTCACGGCAGAATAGGTGCGAACCCCGGGGTCGTATCCGTAGGTACATGCGGTTGGTGTAGTCGACGTTTCGGGGGTTGCGCCGCGGTGTTCGTGTGCGGGCTGCGCGGCTGTCGAGCGTGCATGGGCATCGTGTGTATCCGGTGAAATAGCGTCCGTGGGAGAGCTCGGCGGTAAGTTTTCCCCGGTCTCCTCCGGCAGGGCGCCACCCGCCGAATTGTCTGCCGTTGAACCTCCGTCCGCCAAGAGTTCACCCGAAGGCTCAGACCCGCACGGCGTTACCACCAGCGCATCCTGGCGCAGGTCAAGCCGGTAAATTCCAGCGATCCGCCGCACGCCCTGCACCTGTTCCAGGTGAATAATGCGGTCAAATGCGGTAGAAGCGTGGAGGGCAACGGTGCGTTCATCCAAACCGGCGAGCGCACCCAGCGCGGCAAGACGATGCGGCACAGCGAATGCGGAATTCGCATGCAGCGTTGTACCTGCGCCCTGGTGCCCGGTGTTCATGGCGTTAAGCAGGTGCAGGATTTCAGAGCCGCGACACTCCCCCACCATAAGCCGATCGGGTGCCATACGCAGAGCTTGCACCAGCAGGTCTCCCAGCGTGATCTCTCCGGCGCCTTCGGCGTTCGCGGCACGGGTTTTGAGGCTCACCGTATGCGGATGCTGCGGGCTCAGTTCCGGGGTATCTTCCAGGATCATGAGGCGTTCCCAGGCTTCGCATTCGCCCAAAAGCGCGTTGAGAAGCGTGGTTTTTCCGGTACCGGTTCCCCCGCTGACGACAAAGTTCTGCCGCCGCGCAATCATGGTGCGCAGGGCTTGCTCGGTCGCCGCATCAAACATGCCGCTTTCGCGGAGCGCGGTAAGTGTCAAACAGCTTTGGGCGGGCAGACGAATAGACAGGTGTGTGTTCTCGACCAGCGGCGGAATGACCGCGTGAATACGCCGACCGGAGTCGTCGTGCACGTCGTCTGCCGGATGCGCCGCATCGAGCCTGCCGCCGTGCGCCCTAATGAGACGGTTGGCGAGTTGGCGTACCTGCGCCTCGGTCTCGAAGGTGAGGGTTACCGGTTGGGTTTGTCCGTGCGCCTGAACCCACACATCCTGCGGGGAATTCACGTAAATATCGGTGATTCCGGGAATATGTGTGAGGGTTTCAAGCGCACCCAGACCGTAAAGTTCGGCGTGCAGGCAGGACAGCGCACGCGATACGATGTCGGGCTCGTGCTCGACGGGAAACTCGTGGTTGTCATCTCCGTACATGTCATCTTCACAGGCCTGCTGCACCGCCAACGTTAGGTCTTTACTCGACCACAATCGGGGATTTTCGCCTGCTGCCGAAGCATCGGGTGAAGCCTGATTGGTCTTGGCGTGCGGGCTGGGTGGGCGCGCCAGCAGGTAGGTGAGAGCATGCCGGGCGATGCGCCGCGCGCGGTGATCCTCAAACACCGGAATAGGCGTGAGCCCCAGGCGTTCTCTCGTCTCGACTGAAAAGTCGGGTGCCATCAGCTCTTGAGGCGGCATGCAGGTGCCAACAATCGAGAGGGTTTCGGGTGGGGCATAGTTTCCGCAGGCGACGAAGTCTGTTTGCTCGGGGGCAACATCGGTGCCTGCTGTCTCAGCGCTGCCCGATCTATAAGCGCTGTCGGTGCCGCGAGAGAACGCCCGGAAAACGCCGTGTTCTGCCGTTTGGGTGCGAAATACTGCCTGAGGTGAAGGAGGTAAAGCTGCCATACCCCTATTTCACAGGTTTTCGCGCATGCGCACGGCAGCCGAGCCGCAGGCTGTGGATAACTTCGCCCTATGGGACACTTTTACGGGGTATCCACAGGGCAGGAGGACGATCCCACACCGATTGTCTGCTCACCGACTGCACAAACCACGCTTTTATGTCGCGCTATAACGCACCGCGCTAACCGTGCCGCTTTGCGCCCGAACCACTAGGAAGGGTTCTTATCGCCTCACCCTACTGCCTTGTCTTCACGAGACGGTTCATGTACCGGGTTATATGCAGAAACACCGATGATTCCCACCCAGCACAGGATGAGTCCGCCGATCGCGGCGGCAGACATGAACGAGAAGGTCAGCAGCAGAGAGGCGGAGAGAGCTACCGGCAGCATCAACCCAACTCCGTAGAGGGGAGCCCCCAAAGCACCACCGGCGTTCCTGGCGAATTGAACAAACCCACTTGTCACAGCCTCGCTCCCGCCACTGATCGCATCCTGGAGCCTCACGAAGATCGCGGGCATACCAATGCCAACACCGATACCCACAAGTGCACCTCCCACAGTCAGCGACCAGATATGAGGCACCAGGCACGTCAGAACACCGATAGTCGCCGTCAGCCACCCGATCACCTCTGTGCGCGCATGATGCGCGCGCAGTCCGCCGATTGCGGAACCGATGCCGCTTCCCGCCACCAGAGGCAGTACCAACCACCCTAAAGTCGCGACATCCATATGCAGCGTATGGACCATTAACATGGGCAAATAGGCGGCGGCACCGAAGGCAAGGCTCGACAAACCCGCCGTGCTGATCAATCCTCGCACGAGTACCGGCTCAGCCAGCACAGACCGGAGGCTTCGCGCTTCAACGGGTTCACTCGGCAACCGGCTTCCAGGGAGGCTCAACGAGAAGGCAAGAGCCACGATAGAGAGAAGAGCAGGGCTTGCGAACGCCACACGCCAGCCGAGAACTGAGGTCAGCCAGCCTCCAAGGGGTGCCCCGATCAGTGTCGCGACAACCTGCATTGAACCCAGAAGACCAATAATCCTGCCAAGACGTTTATCCCGCCAGTACCGGGTCACAGCCGCCATACTCGCAGGCACGATAATGCCAGCGCCAAGCCCCTGAAACACCCTGAACATAATGAGCTGCACCATCGACTGAGACTGCGAAGTCAACACTGTAGCCGTTGCATACAGCAGGGTGCCCACAACATAGACTTTCCGCGGTCCTTGGCGGTCGGCCCAGCGACCGCTGTTCAGAAGCACAGCGGTGGACGCTAACATGTAGGCGCCCACAACCCACCCCACGGTGCTGTGACCGGCAAGCTCGGAGGCGATCGTCGGCAAACTGACCGTGATAAAATTCTGCATCAGCGTAGCCGAAGCAGACCCAATGAGCACGGCTGCCAGACACCAGTGACGACGATTCATCTGCCCTCACTCACTTTCGACCGGTGTGACCAGCCCCGTGTTCCCATCAACCCGAATCGTCTGACCCGACACAATATCCTGCGTACCGGATTGAGTGCCAAGAACGGCAGGAATCCCGACCTCGCGCGCGACGATGGCCGCATGAGAAAGCGGACCTCCAGTATCAGCCACCACGGCGGCAGCCACATTGAACAGTGGGGTCCAGGTGGGATCGGTATACCGACACACGAGCACTTCGCCCGGCTCCAACAGCCCGAACTCTTCCGGCCCGTGGATAACCCGTGCCGTGCCCATCGTCACCCCTGGGCTCGCGCCAACCCCTTTGATGCCGTCTGTCTCGGACCGGTGATTCCCCCGGTCCCACCACAGAGTCTCAGCGGTTGTGCGCTTCTGCTTTCGGTGCGAAATCTTCTGCTGAAGATCGGAGGATGGTTCTTCTGCAAGCAGCGCAGATTCTACCTCATCAAATAGCGCATAGGTTACATCTGAGGGATTCGCCAAGATGCCGCGTTCAACGAGTCGATGTGCGATCTCGTCCATGACCCTACGAGCCTCAACAAACCATTCCTCAATAAGGTACAGAGAGCCTTCACGTGCGACATGCAGAGCCCGCAGCGCGGTGACCGTCTTATCCCAACGTTTATGCAGGAACCGTGGCAGTCGGCTGCGCAAGAGCTGACGTTTATCGGCCCGATCTGCGTCCATGGTGTGCCTGCCACGAATGCCGGCGGCAATCAGCGTGAAAAATGCCTCGGGGTTCTCGCCCCAAGACCTGCTTGAATAGGGCAGGTACATGCGCGGTGTGCGCGCCCCAATCCGCGACAGCGTCTGCTGAACCTCTTCGAGAAACGCTGGCCCGTTGGCGTGCTTCGAGAGAGATTCAACCGCGTTATCTGTTTCCACAAGGACGTCGTCGAGAGCAAGATCGCGGGCGCGCTCGCAGAGACGCGAAATCTCACGGTCGATATGTGCCGTCACAAAATCGAGGTTCGCGAATAAATCCTCGGTGGTGACGCTCGGGCCGAGCCGCGCAATTTTCATCATCACATCCGCCTCAGCACGTTTGAACATTAGCGGCATGAGGTAGCGCGAGAAGCGAGCGCGCGTAAGCTCAGCTGCCGCATCAACCGCACGGTGGCTCCGCGCAATCAGATCACGGTCGGTTATACTCTCAAGCGTCCGGTTATCCGCCTGGAATGCTTCAAGTTCATGTTTCCAATCCAGCGAGTTTGCGTCCCAGTCGGGATTCGCCGACGAAAAGGCCTGTCGAATCGTGCGCGGCAAGTGCGTTACGATGCGCGGCGAAACACGCGGCCACGTTGCGTGAATACTCGCAATCCCATCATCGCTGATGCGGATAACACGATCAACGGGTGGTGTATCCACACCGAAGGAACCGAGAACTTGTTGAACTTCCTGCTGTACCTTGCGCACGGGCATGATGTCCAGGGGATACGGTGCGGGATAATGCTCGATCAGGTCATCACGCATCATCTGCAGAATCTTTGACTGTGCAGGTCCGTGGCCCGAGTCGGTTTTCGACAGGTTCGATAGAGATGTAATCGGTCGAGTCTGCAAGAGGTAGAGCTCATCGCCGCATATGCCCCACTCGATATCTTGGGGTGCGTTGTAATATGCGGATACCTGCCGCCCGAGAGCGTGGAGCCGTCGAAGATCGGAGTCTGACAGGCACGAAGCCGCGCGATCATTCGGTGGAACCGGGCTGGTACTAGTCCCACCGGTGTGGTCGAGGTCGATGCGCGTTTCTTTATCCCCGATGATCGTCTCGACAGCGTACCCCTGTGAGTCTAGCGTAAATGTATCCGGGTTGACGTGGGCGGCGACGACGGATTCACCAAGACCGTAGGAGGCACTGACGAGCATCCGGTCTGTCATGCCAGAGATAGGATCTGCCGTAAATAAGACGCCTGCCACGTCTGCAGCGACCATTTCCTGCACCACTACGGCAAGTTCCGCCGATTCGTGGGAGAACCCAGCTTCTGTGCGGTATGCCACCGCCCGATCCGTCCAGAGGGATGCCCAGCATCGCCTTAGGGCATCGACAACAGACTCTTCTCCCTGCACACCAAGATAGGTATCCTGCTGCCCCGCGAAACTCGCACTGTCCAGGTCTTCCGTTGTCGCTGATGAACGTACCGCCACAACCGGCGATCCCAGCGCCCGGTAAGCCTCGACGACGGCATCTCGCACGGCGCGGGGGACTTCCTGCTTCAGGATCAGCTCTCGTGCAGCGTGAGAGTTCGTACCGATTGCCTCGTGAATAATATCTTCAGCAATCGGTGCAACGGCTGCCCTGTAGGCGTCTGTTGTCACGCAAAATCCTGGCGGCACATTCAGACCGGCGCGATGCATCGTTATAAGGTTGGCACCCTTGCCGCCGACGCTGGCTACCTGGGCATCCCCGGAGGGATGACCTCGCCGAAACCAGGATATGAACGCGGTCGTCTCTTGTTCGTGTGGGGTAGTCATCGCCCGATCACTGCCTTAATTGTGCTTCGTGCTGATTGTCGCCTTATCCAGTCTCAGCGGCAAAGTGCTCCTCTATCTTCTTAGAATATCTGCCGCGGCCGTGTTTGGACATAGATTACTGTCATCGAATTCGCCCCGACATGCAGGTTCATGCCTAACCGTCTTCGCATATTCTGGGTTCTCTCACCGATAATAGGAGTGTGTACATTCTCGTTGTTCCCCTCGATGCGCCCGCCAGCGGTTCGGTCATTCCGCTGGATGCGCATCCCGCGCGCGCCCACACGGGCACGGGAACATCGGGGCATGGTTCCCCATCCTCCCCCGCTTTTTGGGGAGTTTTTCACGTCGAATCCCTCACCCCGGCGCAGCTGACCGGCACGCACACGAAGCTCAATATTCTGCGCGCCGACCGCGTGAGTACCGGGAATCTGCCCGCCTATGTGCGCGAAGTTGAACGCCGCTCTGACCCGCGCGTTAACCCCGAGTCGAAGCAACCGCACGCACGCTGGATATGGGCTGACACCCGCACGATTGCGCCTATTCTGCTGCGCAAAGGGGTGCGAGTTCAGCTGTGCCACGATATGCGCCTGGTACAGCGCATTCTGCGCACCGCAAGCACTCACCCGAGCGGGCATGTTCGTTATGACCCCGTTCTCGATCTGGCGCAGGATACTGTCGAAAAACCTGCGGGTAAGCTGCCCGTTGCACGCCAAATTGCCGGTCAGGGCGAGCTTTTCGGGGACGACTTTTTGACGGCGGCTGAGGAAAATACTGTATCCGGTCATGAGGCGGCACCGCCAACGCTGACATCGGCAGATACCGAGTTAGTGCACCGGCACCTCGACGAATTTACCGCGCAGCTGCGGGCGATCGCCACCGGTGCGCATCCCGAAAGGCTGCGGTTATTGGCGGCGGCGGAATCGGCAGGGTCCCTGGTCGCGGCAGAAATCGAATACTACGGAATTCCCTTTGACACCGACGCACATGACGCACATCTGACTGAAATTTTAGGCCCGCGCCCGCCTGAAGGCGAGCATCCCGCCAAGCTGATGGAGCTTGCCGAGCAGATTCGCGCCGACCTTTTCGCGCCCCATCTGAACCCGGATTCCCCGCAGGAACTTTTACGCGCGCTTCACGCCGCCGGGGTGAACGTACCCAGCACCCGCTCCTATGTACTCAAGGGCTGGGCTGACGAGACTGCCACACAGCGGGAACGGCGGTGGGCACTCATCGAACCCATCCTGCGGTACAAGAAGTTGTACCGCATCTTTACAGCGAACGGGTGGTCTTGGGCGGATTCCTGGGTGCGCAACGGTCGTTTTCGCCCGCATCTTGAAGTTGGAGGCGCCGCGACCGGGCGGTGGGGCGCATCCGGCGGCGGGGCTCTGCAGCTTCCCGCCGAGATCCGTTCGGCAATCCTAGCGCCCGAAGGCGAGGTTTTTCTCGTTTCTGACGGTTCGCAGATTGAGCCGCGCATCCTGGCGGCGCTCAGCCACGACGAGGCTCTGGCATCGGCGGGCCGCGGCACCGATATGTATGCGGGAATCGCCGAACTCGCACGGCTTGAGGGCGTGGCACTTACCGAACGCGCACAGGCTAAGGTGGGACTTCTCGCCATTATGTACGGCGGGCGCAGCGGAGAAATTGGGGCGCTGCTGCCGCATGTTGCCAAGCTTTTTCCGCGTGCGATGGAGTTTACGGAACGTGCGGCGCGCATCGGCGAGGTGGGCGGGCAGGTCACCACCTTTTTGGGGCGCACCTCACCCGCCCCAGATGAACGTTTCAAACGGACGGTCGCAGACCGTTCTACCCCGGCGGCGGAGTCGCGTGCTGTCTCCCTTTCGCGCTCTTACGGGCGTATGACCCGCAATTTTGTGGTGCAGGGAACGGCTGCGGAATGGGCGCTGTGCTGGATGGGCAGGGTTCGTTCGCGTCTGCTGACCGAGACGGTTTTCGGCATGCCCATGCGCACCAAAATTGTCTATTTCCTGCACGATGAGCTGCTGCTGTGCGGCCCCAAGCTGGAGGCGGAGCGTGTCGAGAGGATTCTGCGGGAGTCTGCTGCAGAGGCGGCGCGCCTGCTTTTCGGCACGGTGCCGGTGGAGTTCCCGGTCTCGGTGACGGTAACAACCAACTATGCCGAAGGTAAATAGGCCCACGCCGCCTATGCTCGTTTCCTTCCCACGAGCCTTTAAGTACCGACCAACATCAGCCTACCCGGACTACCCGGATGCGGGCGCAGGTTTAAGTACCGAAGCATCCCACGGTACTGTCCAGGTGAGCGCATCAAAAATCTTATCGAGCACGATCGCAGTGAATCCCCACACGGTGAACTCGACCCGCGCATCACCGCCAGAGTGCACGACCTCAAACGCCGGGGTTTTATGGGTTATACGGCCACGCTTCACATATGCCGTATGCCGGTTGGCGGGGTTGAGCAGATCCCGCACGGGCACCCGCGCAATCAGGGCAGACTCGTTCGTATCGACCACGCCAACCCGCGTGGGTGAAGCCCACCACCCCAGCACCGGGGTCACCCTGAAATCGCTCACGGCAAGCGGCAGGGTCGGCAGCTCCCCCAGAATTTCAACGCCCGCAGGGTCAAGCCCGGTCTCTTCCACGGCCTCGCGCAGGGCGGCGATGCGCCCCACCGGAACTCCCTGCTGGCGCGCCAGTTCGTAATCCTCGGGGTCGATTTTGCCGCCCGGGAATGCAGGCTGACCGGCATGTGAGCGCAGAGTATCCGCCCGCACCAAAAGCAGAACGTCCAGGTTCTCGCCCACACACTCTGGGCATCCGTCAAAGTCTGCGGATGCGCTCGGTTCATCATCGAGTACTCCGAAGAGAACGAGCACTGCTGCCTCTTTGGAGAGCTTACTGTTGGGCGCGTACCGCATGAGGGAGTCTATGTTGAAATCGAGTTTTCCTGCGGCAAGGTTCGCGAGTGCATCGCGGGCTTGTTCGGCGGCGGTGTTCGGGGTGTTAAGCACTCAGCGGGTATCCTTCGGCGTGCAGTTGGCGGCGTGTGGCACCGGTGAGGAAGCGCAGGTGCAGGCGTTCACGACCGGGTGCCATTTCATATTTCATGAGTTTACGCGCTTTGATTTCGTTCGTCTCGCCTTCACCCCAGGATGGGCACAGGTCGGCGATGGGGCAGACTCCGCAGGCGGGTTTGCGGGCGTGGCAGATGCGCCGCCCGTGGTAGACCATGCGGTGTGAGAAGTCGGTCCATTCGCGCGGTTCGATAAGCTCGGCAACGTCGTGTTCGACTTTGACGGGATCGTCTTCGGTGGTGAATCCCATGCGCCGCGCGAGCCTGCCGAAATGGGTATCGACGGTCAGCCCGGGTACCCCGAAAGCGTTGCCGAGTACCACGTTTGCGGTTTTGCGCCCGACTCCTGCCAGTTTCACCAGTTTATCGAGTGTTCCGGGCACTTCTCCATCGTAGTCGTCGGTGAGCTGGCGGGCGAGTTTGACGATAGATTTCGCTTTGGCGCGGTAGAATCCGAGGGATTGAATATAGGGTTCGACCTCTTCTTCGGTGGCGGCGGCGAGGGCGGGCGCATCCGGGTAGCGGGCGAAGAGCGCCGGGGTTACCTGATTGACGCGCACATCGGTGGTTTGCGCCGAGAGCACTGTGGCGATCAGCAGTTCAAAGGCGTTCGTGAAGTTGAGTTCAGCCACGGCGTAGGGGTAAGTTTTGCCCAGGATACGGTTAATTTTGCGGGCGCGGCGCACGGTGGCAAGGTGACTTTCGGGGGCTTTGGCGAGTGCTTTCGCGCGGCGGCGTGCCGCCTGTGCTGCCTCAAACTCGGGCACGGTGCGGATGCTTAGCAGTTCACGTTCTTCTTCGGTGAGCTGTAGCTCTGGGGCTGTGTCGGTGGTGCTTTTCGGTGCGGATGCGCTCATAGCGCGAGCCTACCGGTTTTTGTCTGCTTTTCCCAGCTAGGGGTACCGAAGTTCGCCGTTACCGCACGGTTTCTGCCGCTTTTGAGCGGGTAAATATGCCACACTAGGGGTATGTCTGCAACGATTTTTGTTCTGAACGGCCCTAATCTGAATTTGTTGGGGCAGCGTCGCCCCGAGGTGTACGGGTACACAACCCTGCACGATATTGAGCTGATGGTGCGTGAGCGCGCCGCCCTGCACGGCTTCGATATTGAGTTTATGCAGTCCAACCATGAGGGTGTGCTGGTGGATGAGATTCAGCGTGCACGCACCCGTGGCGCGGCGATTATTATCAACCCGGCGGCGTACACGCACACGTCGGTGGCGCTTCACGATGCGCTGGAGGCCGCCGAGCTGCCCGTCGTTGAGGTTCATCTCTCGAATGTGCACCGGCGCGAGGAGTTTAGGCATCATTCGTATGTGTCCCCGCAGGCTACGGCGGTGATCGCCGGAGCAGGCGCCTACGGGTACGTGATGGCGGTAGATTTCTTGGCACAGCATCTAGAGTCGGAGTAGAGCCGAGAAAGTTCGTCGTAGGGCCACTGCGCCGTGCGGTGAGGCGGGCACGCAAAGGTGCCTCACGCATCCAATAGCAGGGATACGTGAGGCACCTTATATCTTGGTTGTCATCGCACGGTCACCCAACGATAACACCATGCGTTTATCGTGTCACAGCAATTAGTTCTTGCAGGTTCCGGTCGCCACGGAAGTGGTGTTGCTGCCGCCAGCCTCAAGCGCCTGCTTCAGGGTGGATGCGGTTATCGCATAGCCGGTCTGCCCCGTGCTGCTTTCACCGTCGGGAGCTTTACCGAAGACCACGCCCACAACGTTACCGTTTTCGTCAAGAACAGGCCCGCCGGAGTTACCGTGCTGCACATCTGCGGCAAGCTGGTAGACCTGGCGCATCGGGTTAGGCTTACCGGTCTCTACATCAATGGTCTGGGTATTACCCACACCCTGCACGGTCGCAGGGAGCGCCTTGAACGGTCCGCCCTGGGGGTAACCCATGAAGGTTACGGTCTCGCCGGGGTTAGCGTTCCTGCCGATCGGCAACGGGTCTAGGTTCAGCCCGGGCACGCGGATAAAGGCAATATCCTGGGCGGTATCCATATAGACAACCTCGCCCTGCCAGGTGCGCCCTCGCTGATCCCTCACCATAGGCGAGTTCACGCCCGAAAGCACGTGGGCGTTCGTTGCGATAAGCCCATGATCCACCACGAACCCGGAACCAGTCGAGGTGTATCCGCATTGTTCGGCGGCGCCAAGAATCTGCACAACAGAGGCAGATGCGTTATCGAGCGCCTCCGTCTCTACCCCCTGGGTTGGCGCGCTGGTTTCCGGGGCAATCAGCTGGCGCACCTCGGGAATAGTGCCGGATGCAAGCACATCGTTACGAATATTTTCGATACCGTTGCGCAGACCATCCGGGGTGTTCTCGACCATCCATGAGAGGGTCTTTGAGTTGTTCAACGCGGCGTTGAACTGCGGCAGGGGTACGGTGCGCATCGTGAGCGTCAAGACCACGAGCACAAGCGCGCAGGCGGCAACATTGAGCACGCCGCCAAAGAAACGTTCCACGCCTTTGAGCGGGGTTATATCTGTGACGCGGCGCAGGCTGCGGCCGCCGATGAGTCCCAACCACTGCCCCAGCGTTAGGCAGAGAATCAGGATACCGATAGCGGTAATCAGCCCCCATTTGGATCCCACAGCCGCAACGGCAAGCGGGATGAGCCACGCGGCGGCGCATACGCCTAGAGCAAGACCGATGAAGGTGCCTAGCGTGGTGAAGAAGCCGCTACGCAGACCGGCAATGAAATAAAGCACGAGAATGACAGGAATAATAATGTCAAGGGGGCTAAAAGTTGCTGACATGAGCGTCCTCCTTGGTGAATACATAAAATGCGGTGAATCCGCACGGCGCGTCCGGAAGGCACGCCTGAGCATGAGAGAAGTCGAAGAGTTCGTGCGCTGCTCAAAGCCCTCTCACACTGTACATGCTGATGCTAGAGTGCGAAGCTGTGAATTTCTTAAGTTTTCCCCGTAAGCTCAGAAAACTTTTCCTCCTGGATGTTGTTTTTTAGATGCGGAAATAAAAAATATGAGGTACGCTCAGTATTAGTATTAGTTGAATATGTCACACACCAGCGATGCGGTTCACATCGTATCCGTCTCGCAGACGCGACCGTGTGACGCACAGATTTTCGAGCGAAAGAATCGCCCGCTATCCCACTCAAGGAGTAACTATGGATCTCGATATCCTTCGTCGTTCCCCGCTTTTCGCAACCCTCGATGACGCCGCGTTCAAGCTGCTCACAGACGATATCCAAGAAATTGATTTGTCCCGCAACGCTGTGCTCTTCTACGAAGGCGATCAGGGCGACCAGCTCTTCGCTGTGCTCTCCGGCAAGGTCAAGCTCGGGCGCACCGCCGCAGACGGCCGCGAAAATATGGTCGCTCTTATGGGCCCCGGTGACGTCTTCGGCGAGATGGCGCTCTTCGACCCCTCCCCCCGCTCCACCAATGCCGTAGCGGTTTCCGAAACACGCTTGGCCGCTATTAAGCACGAATCCTTCAAACGTGCACAGCGACAGGATCCCAGCATCTCCGACCAGGTTATTAAGACCCTGGCACGCCGCCTGCGCCACTCCAACGAAGCACTGGCAGACCTCGTCTTCTCCGACGTCCCCGGTCGCCTCGCCAAGGCTCTCCTTGACCTTGCAGACCGCTTTGGGCGCCCCGCAACCGACGGCATCCTTGTTGCCCATGAACTCACCCAGGAAGAGCTGGCACAGCTTGTCGGCGCATCCCGCGAAACCGTTAACAAGGCACTGGCAGAGTTCGTCTCCCGCGGCTGGATTCGCCTAGAGGCACGCGCAGTTGTGATTCTCGATTTGCCGCGACTGCGCCAACGCTCGCGTTAAGCTCTCTGACGGGCTCGCAGAGTCTTTACACGAAACCGCATCCGATACATCGTGTTATTCAACGATTTCGGATGCGGTTTTTGCGTGCTCTGCATCGAATCAGTTCCAAGGCTCAGGAGGATACTCCACACTCGCTTGACAAGGCGACCTGTCATCCCCGGTGCCGCTTCGCTTTGCCGTGGATGGCAGCCTTAGGCGCTCGTTGCGGATATCCTCCTGAGCCCAAGAGAGAGTGAGGCAAGTCAGACGTTTCCGATGGGATACTCGTCATAAGTGCCTAAGGGTGGATCGCCTCCAGGCGATACGGGTCCCCTTGTAAAGCGAATGATGAGTATCCCACCGGGATAAACGCCTCCCCTGTGTTCACGTGCCCAGACGGTTCTATAAGAATTATTCATGAGAAACAAGGCGCGATCGCGCTTGCTTAGGATGACTGATGTTGTGTAAAATTTTTATCACTACGACCGGTTCCGCCTACTACTTCAGTAGGTCCAGGGCCGGTCTTCACTATGTGGAGGACACTCATGAGCGAGGCTATCAAAAAATTTAAAACTTATGAAGAGCAGCTAGATGTTCTAGCCGAGCGTGGCATGGATGTGGGGGATAGAGAGGAAGCGGTCTTGCTGCTTAAACGGGTTAGCTACTACCGTTTGAGTGGCTATTGCTATCCATTTCGTAAACTTGCAACCTCCTCCGGGCGTGAAGATACTTTCTTTCCAGGTACGCGGTTGAGAGATGTAGTTGACTTATATAGATTTGATTCTCGACTTCGTACAGCAACATTTACAGCTCTTACACCTATTGAGCTTGCAATACGTACACATCTTGGTCATGAACTAGGGCGTCTCGACCCTTTGATTCACCTCGATCCTTACAAGCTAGGGGCTACCGCTCGTAGTACTAATCGTAGTACTCGTAGTACTAATCGTAGTACTAAGTATGAATACTGGCGTAGACGTTATGAACATGAGCTTAAATCATCACGTGAAGACTTTGTTAAACACCACAAACAGAAATATGGCGGGAAGCTCCCAGTATGGGCTGCCACGGAGATTATGGACTGGGGAAGCTTGACCTATCTTTACGAGCTTTCACCCACTAGCGTGCAGAATACTATATCTAGTCAGTGCGACCTCACCGCGCCTCAATTGCGTAGCTGGCTTAAGGCTCTTAACATCGTGCGGAATATCTGCGCTCATCATGGGCGCCTTTTTAACAGGGTACATACTATTTCGCCTAAGCTACCTGCTCAAGGTACCCACACCGATCTCGACTGCATAAATACCGATTGGAAACGCACTTTCGGGCAACTGACACTTATACAGTTTCTCTTAGACCGTTTTACTGTCGGCAATAAAAAACTGTTACCGACAGTCGTACAATCGTTTCCAGAAGTTCAGATAGTCCCAATTTCACATATGGGAGCTCCTGATAACTGGCAAACGGCAAGTAAGCTCTGGAGCATATAGCTGAAATAAGCATCGCCAAATTAAGGTATAGCAGACCTTCTCACATCTAGTTAGCAACGTAGACGTGCTGCCGGCTCAGGTCCTCACGTTCGGCAATATCGAGCAACGCAGTCGCCATATCCGCTGGGGTAATCATCCAGCCGCGTCGAAGCGGCTTATGGGCATCTAGCCGATAAGAACCTTTGGGTTTCATCGGCTGAATACGAGGGGCACGCACCGCCGTCCACTGCGCGGTGCTTTCCCACAAAACCACGTCCATACGCCGCATATCGTCGTAGGTTGCACCCAAAAAATGTTGTAGCAGCGGCAACACCACCCAGAGCTTGAAGAGCCCTTGATGAGCCCAATGTTCGGCGACCTCCGAAGAGATCACAACCAAACGTGATACCCCATGCTCTTGCATTGCGTCCAGAAGATTTTTCGTCCCGGCAGAGTAAAGGGTTGTCGGGGTTTTCGAGGTGCCAATCCCCACGGTACTAATGACCGCATCTACGCCTTGAAGCCAGGGTTTGAGAGCCTGAGCATCAAGAATATCTACAGCGCCCGTAGTTAGGTTCGGGTGCTCAAGCTGAAGATTCTGCGGGTTCCGGGCAAGTGCAATTACCTCATGACCACGCGCAAGCGCCTGTTCCACGACCAAACGACCCACGTTTCCGGTAGCACCAGATACTAAAATTTTCATAGTTTTCGACTTTTGTTAGGGAATAGTGACCACAAGTTTACCGCGCACATGCCCCGTGCCCAGTTCCTTATAGCCGTCACGGATGGATTCAAGCTTGAACGGGTACACATGCGCTAAGGTCACGTCAATATCTCCCGATGCCACTAGATCGGCGACTTCTTTCAGGTCACCGGGCTGCGCATGCCGCGCCCCCGTAAACTGCGCGCCTTTTATCATCGCCTTTGGCGTGGGAATCAGCGTGCCCATCGCGTCCTTTTTCAGTCCGAGCTCTGCCCCTAACGGAATGTAGTCCCCACCGTAGCAGTCAAGCATTTTCGTAACCGGAGTCGGTGCTGCCTTGAGAATACGTTCCTTCAAACCGTCACCGTATGCAACCGGAATAGCCCCTAGAGAGCGCACAAACTCCGCGTTTTTCTCCGATGCGATACCGATAACTGTTGCTCCCCGATGCACCGCAAGCTGAACCGCCACAGCTCCCACACCGCCGGATGCGGCACTGATAACCAGCACATCCTCGGGTTTCAGATCGATTGCACGGAACGCCCCGCATGCGCTCTCCCCGGCAACACCCAAGGCTGCGGCAACCTCAAAGTTCAGGTTCTCAGGTTTCGCAACAATATTCTGGGCAGAAGTCACCAGTTTCTCAGCCAGTGAGCCTTTCGTCACGCCGGAAGCGGGAGCGCTGCGCAGGGTTCCCAGTACCGCATCGCCCACCGCAACATTGTTCACACCGGGACCGAGAGCATCTATCACACCAGAAAAGTCACGCCCCACACCCTTCGGAAAACGTGCGGGGCCGCGGCCAAACCACCAGGACGGGTGACGCAAACGGTTACTCGTCTCTGCGACACGAAGCGGCTTATACCCCTCAAAAGTTTTCAGATCTATGGGGTTCAGACCGACCGCTTTGACCGTCACACGGACTTCACCTTCGCCCGGCGTAGGCTCATCTGTCTCAACCATTTCTAGGACGCTGGGATCGCCATAGGCGTTGTACTGAATTTTGCGAATCATGAGATTTCTCCTTTCACTGTGACTATCTGCCTACAACAAAGGCCGGATTCTCCACGCAATGCGGAAAATCCGACCTTCCAAGTTTTTATGAGGGGGCAACAGAGGCCGACTTGAGTGGACCGACTGTGCCAAGCGTTCCTGTTTTAGATGACACCGGTACAACTTCTGTAAACGAAAGCATACACGCGCCGTCGTTCTTCACGAGCACGGGTTTCTTCACCTCAACGGTACGGCGCTTTGCCAGCCACGATACCCCGGTTTCTGAGGTGGCGAGCGACTCAAGCATGCACATCACGGCGGGAGTCACCAGTTCCTCAAGGGTTTTACCCACCGTATTCGGCTGCCCGATACGGTCCCCCAGTTCCGAAGTATCCTTACTCTCCATGAGCGTGCGCACATTCACCCAGCTGCCCCACACACCTTTGCCTTCCAGCAGCTTGGCGTTCTGCCCCACAGGAACAACCGTGGTGAAATAGGCGATGTCGTAGCGTTTATGGAAGAAGTCTGGCGACTGCCAGCGCGATACCGGGCGCAGCAGGTCTGTGCGCAGTTTCAGCCCGCTTGAGGTTAAGAACTGCCCGAAGCTCTTGTCTTGATCGGCGATTGCCTCACGCTGACTCATCTGTTCTTCACCCGCGCCGCTTTCGGCGACGTTCTGCCCGTCCTCACCGGCAAGAAGCAGACCGGTTTCTTCAAAGGACTCGCGAATAGCAGCGATCACGGTGCGTCGCGCGCAAGTTACGTTTTTGAATTTGAACTTGGCAGACCATTCATCGGGGGTCGGGCCGTACCAGGGGGTTGCGTCGTCATCGCCGGGGGTCACGGTACCGCCCGGAAAAGCGACAACGCCCAAGGGTGAGGACCCCGGACGGTAGGTCAGGATGGTTTCAAGACCGTCTTCGCCGTCACGCACAAAGATGACTGACGCCGCTTGGCGGAGCGAGCATGCCCCTCCAGCATCCTCACCGCCCTCGGATACCCAGGTTTCGGCGGCGGTGCGCATAAACTCCGGGATTTTATAAAGACGCTGAATCTGCTCGGTGCGTGCGGCAGGTACAGACGAGCGCCCGGTAAAGATGCGCGGCTTCTGTTCTTCACCAACCACCGGAACTACTCCGGTGTACAACTTCTGAGAAGGTGTCGTAGTCATGATCCTGAGAATATTAGACGTACTCGACGATGATTTCAACCTCAACGGGAGAGTCCAACGGAAGCACCGGAACACCGACCGCCGAGCGGGCGTGCGTACCAACCTCGCCAAAGATCTCACCCAACAGCTCAGAGGCGCCATTGATCACCCCGGGCTGACCGGTAAATTCCGGGTCAGATGCCACGAACCCCACAACTTTCACGACCTTCTTCACCCGGTCAAGGTCGCCGATAACGGACTTCACAGCGGCAAGCGCATTCAGCACTGCAATGGCGGCGTACTTCTTGGCGTCCTGAGGGGTCACAAATGTTGGGTCACCCGAATCCGAGACTTTACCAGTGGCGGGCAGCTGACCGCTGACGAATGGAAGCTGCCCGGAGGTATACACATAATTCCCGCTCACCACGGCGGGTACATAGGCGGCGACAGGGGCTGCGACTTCGGGAAGTTGGTAGCCGAGTTCACGAATGCTCAGTTCGTAACGGGATTCAGTCATGGGGTTCTCCAGGGATGTGGTTGGTGGCACGTGCGCCGCATATATGTAGTGTTTGTAGAAGCATATCGCAAAAGGGACGCTAAACCCGGCAACCAGAGGATTCAGGTTACCGGGCGTGGTGCAAGGCTTTAGCCTTCAACTTTCTCGCGCTTGAGGTAGGCGATGGGGTTACCCTGGGTGGGTGCCACCATGTTGCCTGCGGGGTTCGGTCCGCTGGGTGCGGGTGCACCGGGCAGAACCGCAACGAGTTCCCACCCTTCCTCACCGTAGTTATCAAGGATTGCCTTGGTGGTGTGCACGATCAACGGCACAGTCAAATATTCCCATTTCTTCATAGCTCTAGGTTAGTCCTGTTCCTCGGCTCGAACAAGGTCATTGCACTCTATTGCAGGTTCAACGCTCTAGGCGTAACAAAGGGGCAGAACGTGACGCCGAACGGTCACCCCGTGCACCGGGTACGCCGGTCAGCCCTGCACCGAGTACATAACCCGCGAGATGCCGCGGATTTTCGGGGCATAGACGCGGTGTTTTCGCGATATAACCAAGGAGGCGCATCCGGCGCGTTGCCCACGAAGACGGGAAACCGGCAAGTTAAACCTAGAGTTTAACCCTTTTGAGGGATGCGTTCTCAGGTGTATCCGCTAAACTGAATGAATGGCTTCACGAAAAAAATCGCGCGCGCAACGGCGTCGCCCCAGTGACTTTTTGCAGTTTGTGGCGTTCAGCATCATTGCCGGGTTCTTGGTAGCAATTATTGTGGTACCCCCGGCGGTAGGTGTTGGCATGGTTGCTAATGCCTCAATGGCGTGGTTCCAGGATCTTCCGGAAGATATTTCAGAAGGTCCTTTCTCACGCCCATCAACCCTGTACGCCTCTGATGGTAAGACCGAGCTTGCGACCTTCTTCGAGGAAAACCGTACAGAGGTTAAGCTCGATCAGATGTCACCGCATATGCGTGATGCCATTATCTCGGTGGAAGACCGCGACTTCTACAACCACGGCGCCGTATCAGCTATCGGCATTGGTCGTGCGTTTGCGAATAACTTCCTGAACCCGAAGAAGCGTCAGGGTGCATCAACGCTCACGCAGCAGTACGTGAACAACCTGATCGTTGATTCCGATGTGCAGCGCGGCGCAGACCCCACAACCCTAGGCGGGAATAAAGGCTATCTCGATAAGATCAAAGAGATGAAGCTCGCTATCTCGATGGAGCAGAACAAGTCTAAAGACGAGATTCTTGAGGGCTATCTGAACATCGTGAACTTGGGCGGCACCAACTACGGTGTTGAGGCGGCGGCCCAATACTACTGGGGTATTTCCGCGAAGGATCTTTCGGTAGCCCAATCGGCCCTTCTCGCGGGTCTGGTGCAGTCACCGAACACCTATGACCCAACGACCCACCCCGATTTGGCCCGTGAACGCCGCGATGTGGTGCTTGGCACCATGCTTCGTGACGGTAAGATTTCACAGCAAGAATACGATGAAGCCATTGCATCGCCTATTAAACTCAATGTTCATCCGCCTGAGAAGGGCTGCTCTGTTGCGGGCGAAAGCTCATTCTTCTGTAACTACGTGGTGAACTATGTTGCGCTCGACGAATCTTTCGGGGCAACTCCCGAGGAGCGTTTGAACCTGCTCAACCGCGGCGGTTTTAAGCTTGTGAGTACCCTAAACCCCGAAGCGCAGAAGATCGCTAAACAGTCTGTGGAGGCTGTTCAGCCCGGTTCCACCAACACCAACAACGTGAACGCCGCTTTGACCAGTGTGGAGCCTGGCAGCGGTCGCGTGGTGGCGATGGCTCAGAACGCCGAATGGGGTAAACCCAAGGATGCGAATGATCACTCGCAAACCCAGTTCAACTTCAACGTAGATTCGCTCTATGGCGGCACCCCCGGATTCCAGCCGGGCTCAACCTTCAAGCCCGTGGTGCTGTCCCAGTGGATTAACTCTGGTCGAGGTGTGAACGCCCAAATCGATGGTACGGCTCTATCCTACCCAAGCAACTTTGGGTGGAACGCCCGCTGTGTGGAGGGCGGTAAGTACTACTACCGCGATTCCGCTAACGGCTGGTCCTTCAAGAACGCGGTTCAGGGATACCAGAGCTGGGGTACGGTCGCCTACGGTATTCGCGTTTCGGCTAACTCCTATCTGTACTCGATGGTCAGTAAGCTCGACCTCTGCGATATCAGCGATATGGCGAATAAGCTGCACCTGCACGACGGTCTGGGTCAGCAGCTGTACGATCCGGGTCTGCTCAGTGCAAACATTGGTGGTACCAGGTACGGTGCTACCCCGCTGACCATGGCGAGCGCATACGCAACTTTCGCGAGCGAAGGTAAGTACTGTGAGCCGCGCCCACTTGAGAAGATTACTAAGAGTGATGGTTCGCCCATGAAGACTTACGAGTCTAAGTGTGAGCAGGCGATCAGCCCGGATATTGCTAACGGTGTGAGCTACGTACTCAAGGGCGTGCTTGCTCCCGGAGGTTCAGCGCCTAAGCGCGCTATCGGTCTGCCGGATGCTTCCGCTGCGAAGACCGGTACGAACGATAACTCCTCGCAGACCTGGATGGTCGGTTACACCCGCGGCTTGGCAACTGCTTCGTGGGTGGGCAGTAACGACTTGGGTTACCGCTCGATGAACGGTATTGCGATTAACGGTCGCGTGCTGGAGTACGTGGACGGTGCGACCTATGCGGGTGCCCAGTGGCAGCAGTTCATGCAGGCCATGGCACCGAAGTACAACACCGAGAAGTTTACTGAGCCCCCGGCATCGGTGACGTCAACAAACGTCAACGGTAACTAAGAGGGCGTACTGAAGAAAGGCACACGATGTGTGAGAACGCATCCGGTGCCCGCGCATCCGTGGCGGCTTCTGAAGCGGCACGTGGTTCGCACTTCACACAGAGTATGGTGAAGTTTGCGGCTGCAGGGCTTGCTTTGGGAGCCGCCACGGCGGCGTATGGGCGCTTCGTCGAATTAAATAATTTTCAGGTGCGCGAGGAAACTCTCGCGGTGCTTCCGGTGGGGTCGCCAAACTTTAGGATTCTGCATATTTCGGATATGCATATGATTCCGGGGCAGCGGGCGAAGACCGAGTTTATGCACTCTTTGGCGGGCCTGAACCCGGATTTGGTGGTGAACACGGGCGATAACCTCTCGCATGTGGGCGGGCTTGACCCTCTCTTGGAGGCGCTTAACCCTCTCTTGGATTTTCCGGGGGTTTTCGTGCCTGGCTCTAACTGCTATTTTGCCCCGGTGCTGAAGAATCCTGCACGGTATCTGTGGCAGGCGCGCACTCCTCAGGAAATTGAGGAGGGGTCGCGCGTGCCGCTTCCGATTGAGCGTATGCATAACGCCTTTGAGTCGCGAGGATGGACGGGGCTTATTAACCGGTACGACGGCATTACGCTGAACGGGTTGCGCCTGGAATTTTCGGGGGTGGATGATCCGCATCTGCGTTACGATGTGCATCCGGGGTTCTCACCGCAGGCGTTTGAGTCTTCAGATGTGCCGAGTATTCGTGTGGGTGTTGCCCATGCACCGTATATGCGCACTCTGCACAGATTTGTGCAGGATGGTGCCGAACTTATTTTTGCCGGTCACACGCACGGCGGGCAGGTGTGTCTGCCGGGCGGTCGTGCGCTCGTGAGTAACTGTGATTTGCCGCCTTCGCGTGCGAAGGGTGTGAGCTATCAGGACGATGTTCCGGTGCAGGTTTCGGCGGGGCTGGGAACCTCACGGTTCGCGCCGGTGCGACTCTTCTGTCCCCCGGAGGCGGTACTCGTCACCCTCACGGCAAAGAACGGGTAGGTTTTCTTCCTTTATATCCGTGAGCAGGTAGTTTTTGGCCGAGCAGGTAGTATTTTCCTACCTACTCGGCCAAATGCTACCCGCTCGTGTGTAGAGTAAATATCGGAAAACACTCTTCCCTACTACTGCAATGCATAGGAAAGGCCCATGCGATATAACGACTACCAGCAACCTATCGGCGATGCCCTGCCCGACTACCGCGCGGGTGAGACTCCCAGCGTTGATTGTTTACAGGGGCGCTACTGCCGTCTCGAAAAACTTGATGCAGAACGCCACGGCAACGACCTGTACGAGGTCTACGGTCCTGAAGCTCCCGAGCAGAGTTTCACCTATTTGTCCCTGAATCCTGTTGCTGACCGGGCAGAGTTAGAGACACTCCTCAAGCGCATGGAGGAATCCACGGATCCTTACTATCTAGCTGTGATAGATCAGGATGGACGTGCGGTTGGCACTCTAGCACTCATGCGCATCAACCCCGCCCACCGTGTTATCGAGGTGGGCAGCGTGACGTATGGCGAACGTCTAAAACGCACTCGCGCCGCCACGGAGGTGCAGTACCTGCTGGCGCAATACGTGTTTGAGATGCTGCACTATCGCCGCTATGAATGGAAATGCGATGCACTGAATGAGCCTTCACGCCGAGCCGCCGAGCGCCTGGGCTTCACCTATGAGGGAACGTTCCGCCAAGCTATCGTATATAAAGGCCGCAACCGCGATACGGCGTGGTATTCAATGCTAGATACTGAGTGGGAGCAGCGTAAACACCGGTTGCTGCAATGGCTGGATCCCAAGAATTTTGATGCGCACGGTCAGCAGCGCACCTCCTTGCGAGACATCGCTGTATAGCCGTTAGCCGAAAGGGTACTCTGAGGTATTGTCAGAGCCAAACGGCATAGATACCATGGTATTTTCTCAAGTCGAGCGGAAGGAAATACCATGAAAACCCTTGTGATTGTCACGCATCCTAATATCCACGATTCTACGGTCAGCAAAACCTGGGTTCACATGCTGCGCCAGCATCCGGATCGGTTTACCGTGCATGAGCTATACAGCGAGTACCCCGACGGTGTGATTGATGTAGAGCGCGAGCAGGCTCTCGTGGAAGAGTACCAAAACATTGTGCTTCAGTTCCCGGTGTACTGGTTTAACTGCCCGCCGCTTCTGAAACAGTGGTGCGACGAGGTGCTGACGTACGGGTGGGCCTATGGCTCGAAAGGCAAGGCGTTCGAGAATAAGAAACTCGGTATTGCCGTCTCGCTGGGCGCACCCGCCCCAGAGTACAGTGCGGAAGGTTCCGTCGGGTACACCGTCGCCGAAACCCTGCGCCCCTTCGAACTGACGGCCAACTATATCAGCGCCGATTATCAGCCTCTCTTCGCGTTCCACACCATCGACACCTATGAGAGCTACGATGAAGCCGCTGCCCAGCAGGTGGCAGATAGCGCGGATGACTACCTGGCGCATCTGAACACCTACTACGCCTAAGCTACAACCGTGCGACCTCTCGCAAGCAGATAGTATTTCGGCGAGAAGATAACAATCCGCTATCTGCGCGTCAAAATACTATCTGCTCGCGGGTTAGGGGAAGAGGAAACGGGTTAAGCTCACGATAAGAACGGGACGCTCAGGGCAGAACCGCAGCGGGTGCATCCGGGGTGCCCCTCTATAATTAAGAGCACTAACGCTCACGCCATGTAGAAACGTTGAACCGCTAAGCAGGAGGAACCGAGCACGACCCGCACACACGCCCCCGGCACTTCTCGACGACGCAATCCCTTCTTGGAAACTGCCCCGGAGCCTATTCCCGCACCCGTGAACTACGATGCGGGCGAGCGCGCGCCCCTCAAATTCCTGCCGTATATTGCCCCGATTCGGTGGCGCTGGGCTATCGGCATGCTGGTTGCCATTGGCGCGGCGATTCTCGAAATTTCTATTCCGCAGATGCTTCGGTTCATTGTCGATGAGCTTGTGCAGAATACGACCGAGGCGGGCGTCTGGATTGGCGGCGGATTAGTACTTTTGATTGGCGTGGGAAACGCATCGTTGGCGTATTGGCGGCGGTGGCTGATCGTAGATCCTACCTCCACGCTTGAAATCCGCATGCGCATGAACTTTTTTGACCGGATTTTGCGGGCGCCGCTGAGCGTTCTTGACCGGTGGTCTTCTGGGCAGCTGCTCACCCGTTCCATGAGCGATTTGAGTACGATTCGCCGGTGGTTTTCGTTTGCGCTGGTGCAGATGACCTCGGTTGTGGTCATGTTCGTAACGGGCGGGTATTTTATGGTGACCGCATCCACCCCGCTCGCGGTTATTTTTGGGGTGGCTATTCCGGTGCTGGTGCTGTCGCTCATCAGCTATGTGCGCAAATATGAGGCTTACACCCGTGAGATTCAGCGGCTTACCAGTGATCTTTCGACCCGTATTGAGGAGTCTGTGCGTGGTATTCGGGTGGTGAAAGCGCTGGGCCGCTCCCCCGAGCAGATTACCGAGTACACCCGCGATGCCGAACATTTGAATGAGGTGGAGCATCGCCGTGCCATGTTGGTGGCGCGCGTGGGGTTTTATCAGCGCGTGATTGTGGGGGCGGTAACGATGCTCGCCCTGCTGGTGGGCGCGCCGCAGGTGGCATCGGGTAGTCTTTCTTTGGGTGCGATGACTGCCTATTTTGCGGTGCTGACGGTGGTGTTGGGGCATGTGCTCCGTTCAACCGCGCTGATGGCATCATATTTGAATTACCGGGTAGCGTTTGAGCGTCACGTTGAGGTGATGTCGGAACCCGGCGATGAACAGGTACGACTAGTTGAGGAGGAGACCGTGGCCTATCCTTCGGGTGGCGCAATTTCTGTGGCGTGTGAGGCGGTGAGCTTTAGCTATACCGAGCAGGCGAGCGCCGTAGATGCCCTCGATTCTGATGCGGAGGCACGCGCACACGAAGATTCCGCTGAGAATCAAGCGCGCACGGCCGATATTTCTGAGGAGCATTCCGGGCAGGATGGGGTTTCAACGGATCACACCGAGCAGAGCGGTTTAGGCGGTTTTCTGGCGAAAATTCTAGGTTTCGCCAAAGGCTCGCAGGATCACCAGGACAGTGCCGGTTCCGCGCAGGAGCCAGACCCCGATCCTGCGGCGTTCCCGGAGTTACAGGCTGATCTGCAGGAGCCAAGCCCCGAGCCTACAGAGCAGGAACTCGAGTTTACGCGTGCGCAGCAGAAGGCTGCAACCTCCAAAACCCCGTCGGTACTTCACGATATTACGTTTAAAGCTTTTGCAGGCGAGATTCTGGCGCTCGTGGGGGCTACCGGCAGCGGAAAATCGACAATTCTCAACCTGATTCCGCGGTTCTATGAGCCCTCGTCGGGGAAGATTCTGCTGGGTGGTCACGATGCCGCCGATATGCCGCTGCCTGAGGTACGCGCGCAAATGGCCTCTGTTTTTGAGGAGGCCGTGCTGTTCTCGGGGTCGGTGCGTGAAAATGTCCTGTTAGGGGTGCACGATCTTAGCTCTTCTGAGGAGGCGGATCAGCGTGTGCGCGCCGCCCTCACGATCGCGGCCTGCGATTTCGTGGACGACCTTCCCGAAGGGGTCAATACCATTATTGGCGAAGAGGGGTTGAGCCTCTCGGGTGGTCAGCGGCAGCGGCTTTCTTTGGCGCGTGCCCTGGCGGTTCGCCCGAGCGTGCTGCTGCTTGATGATCCGTTCTCGGCGCTGGACGTTCACACGGAAGAGAAGATTATTGAGGCGCTGCGCACCGGCCACGAAGGACTGGGTGGGGCTACCACCTTGCTGACCGCGCATCGTCCTTCAACGGTGGCGCTTGCCGACCGGGTGCTGCTGCTGGAGGGTGGCCGTATTACCGCCCAAGGCACCCACACCGAGCTTATGAAGCTGCCACAGTATCGCCGCCTGATGAGTGTGCAGGACGAGGATTAATGCCCAAGCGTCTCGTGCCGAGTTCCGACGAACGCACGAACCTGTCCCCCGAAGAGCGGCGGCAGGCTCGGGAACGTTCGTATCGTCTACTGCGCGAGATTTTGCGCCCGCATCGGCTGTCCCTGGCGATTTCGGTGGCGGCGGTGATACTCGGGGCGATCGCATCCGCCGTGCAGCCCTGGCTGATTGCGCGCGTGCTCGATACCGCGATTGAACCGCTCACCCGCGGCGACAGTGCCCCGCTTATATTCTTTGTGGTACTTTTTGGGGTGACCGTGCTCGCTAACGGCACCCTGACCTGGGTGAATGTGGTGTATACGGTGAGGGTTTCGCTGGGTGTGCTGTTGAGCCTGCGCACGCGCGTGTTCCAGCATTCGCAGTCGCTGAGCGTCTCGTTCCACGAGTCATATACGTCGGGCCGCGTAATTTCGCGGCTGACAAGCGATATTGATACGATCCGCACCTTCTTAGACAGCGGTATCAGTCAGCTTGCCACAACCCTGTTGGGGATTGCGTTCTCGGTAATCGCCATTTTCCTGTTGGATTGGCGCATCGGTCTGCTTCTGGTGGCTATGACGGTTCCCATCTGGCTGATAACCCGCTGGTTCCGCACCCGCTCAGAGACCGCATTCCGTGCCATGCGTAACGAATCTGCCCAGCTGACAAGCCGTTTTGTTGAAACCTACACCGGTATTCGAGCCATCAAGGGTTTCGGTGCAGAGGCGGATGCGCGCGCATCGTACGCCCGCAACGCCGAGCGGTACCGGGTTGCGGTCATGGATTCCATCAAGCTCTTCGGCATCTACTCCCCCGTGCTGATTCTGCTGGGCAATATTTTTGTGGCGGCGGCGCTTGTGATTGGTGGGTATGCGGTGCTCGGCGGCACCATGCAGGTGGGCACCCTGCTTGCGCTCATTATTTATGCAAACCGGGTGTTTGAGCCGATTATGACGCTCTCCGAGTTTTATAATGTACTCCAGTCGGCGTTTTCGGCGTTGGAGAAGGTTTCCGGGTTCTTAGCCGAGAAACCGCAGATTCAAGACCCGCAGCGTCCGGTAAGCCTGCCGCAGTCCCCTGCCACGCCGGTGGGCACCGAGAGTTCGGTAGAGGCGGCTCCGCTGGGTGAGATCGTTCTTGAGGATGCCGCATTCGGTTACACTGCGGGTCAGCACGCGCTCATGCCTACGTCGTTGAGGATTGTACCAGGGCAGACGGTGGCGCTTGTGGGTGAAACCGGTGCCGGAAAGTCTACGATTGCCAAATTAATTGCCCGTTTCTATGACGTTGATACCGGCAGGGTGCTTCTCGATGGCGTGGATGTGCGTTCCCTGACCGATCAGGAGCTGCGCCGAAACGTCGTTATGCTCACCCAGGAAGTTTTTCTGTTCTCAACCTCGATTGCCGAGAATATTCGTCTGGGCAACCCGCAGGCGACCGACGACCAGGTGCGCCAGGCGGCGCAGGCTGTCGGCGCGGATGAGTTTATTCAGACCCTTCCGCAGGGGTACGGCACGATGCTCGGGCGCGGCGGTGTGAACCTTTCGACCGGGCAGCGTCAGCTTGTGTCTTTTGCCCGCGTTTTCTTGGCAAATCCGCGGGTACTGATTTTGGATGAGGCTACCGCATCCTTGGATATTCCCAGCGAGCGGGCGGTGCAGCGGGCGCTCAATGCCCTGTTGGCGGGGCGTACCGCCGTGGTGATTGCGCATCGTCTTTCGACCGTGCTGAGTGCGGACCGGGTGCTGGTTGTTTCTGCGGGGTCTATTGTTGAGGATGGTTCACCGCAGGAGCTGATTGCCGCCGGTGGCGAGTTTGCCGCAATGTACACCTCGTGGGAGGATGCGCGGCAGGATTCAGGCTCCCCCAGTGCCTAAACTCTTATGCGCATGTTTACCTATTGTGATACGTACATGAGAGCCCTAAACGTCATAGTTCTTAGCTGTAACCGCCTGAGTAGACACGGCAAAGTTTTTTGTGGATGATAAAGGTGTCTTGCCGCTTCGTAGAGTGTGCAGATACTCATTCACTTAAACCCTTATAACCTCATGGAGGAAAATATGTCACGCAATGATGCGAGGAAGTTTCTGGCTCAGGGCACCGCTTCTGCACTCACTCTTGCTCTTGGTCTAACCTTTGCTGCTCAGCCTGCTTTTGCGGAGACTGCGAAGGCGGCGGATCCTGCGCCGAGCGCATCCGCAGCCCCCAGCGCACCGGCAGCTGAGACGAACCCCGGGCTCTCGGTAGATCCGACTCCTGCGGCACCTGTAGTCGCGCCGGCTCCGAGTGACGGCCCGTCTCCGGAGGCTCCCGCACCCGCGCCGAGCGAAAAGCCAGCGGCGGTAGTCTTCAAGGATGTTCCCCAGACCCACATGTTCTATCAGGAGATCACGTGGCTGGGACAGACCGGTATTTCGACGGGTTGGCCCGATGGCACCTTCCGCCCGTCCCAGAATATTGAGCGCGCCGCAATTGCCGCATACTTCTACCGGATGGCTGGCTCACCCGATGTTGTTCTGCCCAAGCAGTCGCCGTTCACCGACGTTGCTCCGAGCGATCCCTTCTACAAGGAGATCGTGTGGATGCACCAGCAGCACATCACGACCGGCTGGTCGGATGGCACTTTCCGCCCGCACGATTCCGTTACTCGTGAGGCTCTTGCGGCGTTCTTCTACCGTGCCGCTAATATGAATGACGATGTGGCACCGACTCAGGCGCCCTTTACGGATGTTACCTCGAAGAGCCCGTTCTACCGTGAAATCGCGTGGTTTAAGGCTCAGAAGATCACGACCGGTTGGCCCGACGGCACTTTCCGCCCGCATGAGCCTGTTACTCGTGAAGCGACTGCCGCGTTTGTGTTCCGCTTCGCCAAGATCTAAGCGGGTAATCTTGTACAGTCGCTGCGGGAAACGGTAAGCGTTTCTCTCCGGTGGTGCGTGTGCTTCCACGTCTATGCTGTGTCACGCAGGATGTGGAAGCACACGCACAAGACACCGCGCCTATTCCCCTGGAAATACAGGGTTTACAGGTTTTTGAGAGGGCTCATTCGTGTTGCTTTCCCCGGGTTCTTCGGCTATTATTGATGAGTTGCCTGCGGGTTGCTCCGACAGGTTAACACCGGGATGTGGCGCAGCTTGGTAGCGCGCGTCGTTCGGGACGACGAGGTCGCAGGTTCAAATCCTGTCATCCCGACCATTGAGTAAACACTCAAACCCACGTCATGGAAACTCCACGGCGTGGGTTTTTGCTTTATCTTGTTGGATCTCGCAGTAGCTAAGCCAGCGGACAGCAGACCACGTATACTTGTCGTTCCAGGAGCCGATGAAACATAGCCGTCTCTAGCGGATTCTGTAGACTACATAGTGTTAACCAGCGTCAAGGTTCTGTGGATGCAGGAAGTCCTCATGCAACCCATTGGGCTACCTCACCTTCATTCTAGACAAGGCTACAGGTGAACGAATTGACATCTGAACACAACGCTAGGAAGTACTAGTCAGAATTTGGATAATCCAGGAGATTCTTGAGTAATCTGGGGGAAGGCGTAAATGGATGTACAGGATGTGATGGAGCGGGGTATAAGGTGTGGTTGTGTAGAGTTATCTTACGAAAGTATATTCTGCGGTATATAATACATACACAGTATTTCTTGTAACCAGTAAAATTTCTACCACTAAACTTACCGGTCACATTGACGTCACGTTCAATTCTATTGAGTCAAACAAGAAAAACAACACAAAATGAGTATCACCACCAACACTAGCAACAGCATCACATCACCGTCTGACACAATGTCGGCACAATCGATCAACCAAGACATTTTCAGATGGTTAGAAAAGCGCCCTACCTGGCAGCGAAACCTCTTTCAACGCATTGTGCGAAATGACGTTATCGACAATTCGTACATTGAGCAGCTCGTCGACTTACTGGTTGCTAGCAAAACTATCAACTTAGAAACCCCCGTTTTGACAATTGATGAACTTCCTCAGGGTGGCAACATGAAAGAAAGCATGGAGATCTGTAGTGTTGGCGACCTGCAGGGGGTCAACGCTTTGTTGGGTGGTCAGACGTTACAGTTCTCTCCGACTGGCATGACTATTGTCTATGGCGACAACGGCAGCGGAAAGTCGGGGTATGCACGTCTCCTCAAGAAGATAGTTGGTGCTCGCCACCGTGAGGACATTCTATCTAATGTGTTTACCAATGAGCACTGCACTCAATCAGCCCAGATCAACTATCGCTGCGGTGGTACTGGTCAAGCAGCAACGTGGTCAGAGACATTCAATGACACGAAATTTGGGCGCGTTCACTTCTATGATGAAGCCTGCGGCAACGACTACCTACAAAACGAAACAGAGCTGTCGTATCGGCCATCAGTGCTCAGCCTTCTCGATCGTCTCATCGAACTCATTGACAAGGTGAGCGAAGAGATAGGAAAGCGCATCGCCGTCGAAGAGGCGGAGCAGTTTGTGCTTCCAAACTTACCTGAGGGGACTTCAGCAGCAATCTTCTTGTCCCAGCTTTCTGATCGCACTGATCCAGGCTCTATTGATCAACTATTTGATGGTCATCAAAGTCTTGATAAAGAACTTCAAGAACATCGTCAAGAAGAAGCCCGCCTCCGAGCAACTGACCCCACAAAGGAAAAGACAAGACTCCTCAAGGTTGCAAAAGATGCCGAAGCGTTAGCTGCCCACCTAGAATCCATCGAGAATACGTTATCACCAGCTGCCGCCGATCGCATTCTGACCCTAAAACAGAGGGCAATGGAGCTACGCGCTAGCGCTGACGAAGTCTCATTCAACTCATTTGCGGATGAGCTGCTTCCTGGCGTAGGGTCACAAACCTGGCGAGCGATGTGGGAGGCGGCAGAACGCTACGCGCAAGAAGAGGCATACCCTGACCGAGACTTCCCAGCTACAGAGGATGACGACGTCTGTGTGTTGTGTCAACAACCGTTAGCCCAAGACGCTCAAGCACGGCTGCGTCGCTTTCACAACTACGTCCGCGACACTGTGCAGCAGCAGGCGAAGGATGCGGAACGTACATACAGTGTTGCAGTTGATCAACTTAAGAAGTTTGACGTAACGACCCCCAGTGTCCTATCTTGGCTGGCCCACTTTGCTGACAACAACGACTTGAACAAGGATACTCTCTCCGCTGCCCTTGATGTTGCGGTCACGGCGAAAGAAAGAATCCTGGAGCGTCTTCAAGATAAAACTGACGAAAGCTGGGTAGAACTTGCGGCCGTCGATATCTCTCTTGTACATTCCCTTGCCACAGTGAAACGTAATGAAGCAAACGGTATTGATATCGACAGCTTCAAGAAGAGCCTCGATTCAGTCAAAAAGAAACTGCAGGAATGCGAGGGACTTCAAAAACTAGGGGTTGTTAAAGAGGAGATTGTCAGCGAAATAAAGAGGCGTAAGCACGTCGCACTCCTCACTCGCAAGAAGAGAGAATTATCCACTACGCAAGTAACCAAACTGAGTAAGCGTCTCGCAACAGATTACGTCACGAAAACGGTAAACGATCGTTTTCTATACGAGGCGAGTAACCTTAAGCTCGAACACGTTGTGCTTTCGGATCCAAGAGGGTCGAAGGGAGCAATTCGTCAGATACCCGCCCTAAAGGAAGTATCCGCTACTTCTAGTATCTCTACTATGCAGGTGCTGAGTGAAGGCGAGCAGACAGCTGCAGGGTTGGCAGGATTCCTAACCGAGGTGTACTTCGACGAGAGTAAATCCGCCGTCATCTTCGACGACCCAATGTCGTCGCTTGATCACCAGCGAAGGAGCAACGCCGCAGCGCGGATAGTGGATCTTGCGCAGGATCGACAAGTTATCGTATTTACCCATGACCTGATTTTTCTTGCGGAGCTTGTAAAACGTGCCCGATACTTATCAGTCGAAGTGCATCAGCAAACAATCCAACGCAACGGTTCTAAGCAGCCAGGTGAGATATCCGGCAACTTTCCTTGGAAAGCCAACGACACCGACTCTCGCATCGAAATCCTTAAAGAAGAGTTGGATAGAATCGCCGCAACACGGGATAGTATGTCGGGTGACACGTACGAACGAAAAACGTCAGACTGGGCTGGAAAGTTATCGGAGACCTGGGAACGGACAATACGGAGCGATGTCATTTATCGAGTTGTAGATCGCAGCACCACAGAGGTTAAACCACTGTTAGTGCGTATTCTCGCGAGGATTTCGGGTGAAGACTATGAGGAATTTGAAAAAGGGTATTCCGCCACTTCAACTTGGGCCAGGCGACACGATAAGAGCGAAGAGGTTAGTTATGTGGCTCCTGAACCTGAGGAAATGGGGCATGAACTTAATCGCTTAACGGAATGGCATGCGCGCGTGAGACGCTATGCCAGCAAGCCATGGACACCAACCGGTCGTCAATAGCAGCCGACAAGGGGGCATGGTTAGGTATTCGAGTATTGATATGTCCTTCGGCACAACGCCGCAGCAAGTTCTGGCCCATATAGTATGGAGGAGGGGCCCCATCACATACCGCTAACACGTCACGTCTCTCACAGCTTCGAGTGGGGTAGGCGAAAGGTAACCAACCCTAAGCCCCCTGAGAGTAATCTTCAGGGGGTTTGCTGTATGTGCCTTCTGCTCGGATCACCCACTGGGCCGAGTCAAATGTCTAAATATCCAATGTACGCAGCAAATCGCGCGGCGGAATCACGCCGTCCTCAATGTAAGCGCGGAAGATAGGCGCCGCCTGCTCACCCGTGAAAACCTCTTCGGGGTGCACCTGAACGGGCATACGGTTACCAACCCATGTGATGGTTGTCCACGCATCGGGGTCGGTCACAGGTGTGCGGGCCACCGTGTACTGTTCGTACGAGCCATCTTCGGCAGTCACCCTAATTTCCACCGTCATCGCATGCGTGGACCCGGCACACTGTATATAGTTGCCGTGCGCCATCGAATCCTGGGGAACGTCATCAACATGGTTCACGCCTTCAGGCAGAGCCCACACCACGAGGGCGAAGCGTTTGTCACCCTCCAAAAAGTCGGGATCAGTGAGGCGCTGCTCGGTATCGTCGGCGAAAGACTGTGGAGTCTGGGGGACATCAAATCCGTTATATTCAGTCTTCCCCACCACCCTGTACGCAAAGTACGTCACGGACTTATTCCTCTCTCACGTGTTCTTCAGTAGGCACCAGAGTATCGAAGAGAAACCGTGCGTGCCAGCATATTCGTCACTTCGCCGGGCTAACCCCGCCCGCTCATGAGGGCGAGCGCCATTTCGAGGGGGCCGCGCTGCTGAATTTTCTCCCACAGGGTGCACAGCATCATCGCCAGCACCCACCATACAAGCAGGAACCCGAACCAAAGCGCATAACTATAGATGCTCCCCTGCTGCGGGGCGCGATAACCTTCACCGGCGACCATCGTCACGAGCCGCCCGCCACCGTAGAATGCCAGTCCCAGCATCACAATGGATGCGCTCAGCGACATTCGACCCAGCCGCGCGAACGGTTCCAGCACGCCTTTTCCGGCGCTGAGCCGCGCCAGTTCGCCCCAGGTGCAGATGGTTCCCACCACGCCTACGATGGTGAGTACGATCGGCCACGTGAGCGGTCCCAGTTGGGCATGCGGATACGCCCACAGGTAGATGCTCATAGCAAGAGAACCCAGCGCCACCGGTATGCCCAGGCGTGCGCCGAGCTTTTCGTACCCTCGCCACAGCACCATGCCCAAGCCCATAAGCCAGATAAGTTTGAACCCATCCTGAAACATGGTTCCCGCGCTTTCGTTCACGATTGCTGGAATTGTACGATGCAACCAGTCGTCGGCAGTCCACCCGCCCACGCTCAGCCGCTCGTAAGTGAACGGCACAGCGGGACTGGCAAGCACGGTCACAGCAAGCTGCACCCAAAACGGCATATATACCAGCCCGATGCTCAGCAGGGTCAGCACGGCCAAGGGCAGAAGCATATCGAAACGGATGGGGAAGTCTTTCCACCCGGAAAAAGCTTGATCCGCAAAGGCGCTGTGTGGAAGTTGGGCGAGAACCCAGCCGAGCACGCAGAACGCCAGAAAACGCACGATGCTGCTCGCAAAAAACTGTGGAAAAGCCACCTTGCGGGAGTATAAATATGCAGCCGCTCCCAGAATCACGGCAAACAGGTTCAACGCCTGCGGAAGCACTTGTGAAAGCCAGCTTAGATGTTTGCCGGGCACCAGATTAAGGCTTACGCTCACAGGAATGAGCATGAGCAGAAGCGCAAAAGCGCGAGCGCTGTCTAACCCGGTATCTCGCCGGGTGTTGGTTTCCGGTAGCATGCATCTCCTGCTCGCTCGTGCCTGTGGTGGTGCATTCTACGGTACCGTGTTCTGCGGGCGGTTTCTAGCGGCGCCTGATGCTGCGACGGTTCGTGTTGAGGCTATGGTCGCATCATGTGATGTCAAAATGTTTTGCCCCAGCTCAGGATGCAGATGTGCGGGGTGGGATGCAAGATACCGGATTGTTGTGTGCGGGTTATCCGCTGCTTCGGAACATCATGTGATACCTTGGGCAGCTGGAGTAGATTTCCTCGCCCGCTGTACTTACGCCCGATCTCCTTGAAGCCCCTCCTATGTGAATAACCCGAAGTATCTAAGGTATGCTTTCTTCACTATGAACGTTCTGGATGTTTCTCAGCTTGCCCAGCCCCTCGCCGCCGCGCACACGCATATTCTTGCTATGGGTCCGCACGAGGCGTCCGGGGTTGAGGGTACCGCGCAGTATGTCTCGATTTTCTGGGTGACCTTAGCGGCGCTGCTTTCGCCCATCATGTCGCGGCTAACGGGCAAGCGCATCCCTGATGTGGTGTTCTTGCTGATCTGCGGTGTGCTCATTGGCCCGAACGTGCTGGGGCTGGCATCCGGCAGCGACGGCGGCATTCCGCTGCTGAAAGAGCTGGGTTTAGGCATGCTCTTTCTGATTGCCGGGTTTGAGATTAACGTCGATTCGCTGCGTAACCGCCAGGGTAAAAGCGCAATCGCAACCTGGTTTATCTGTTTTGCGCTGGGCGTGCTGGGGGCGGCGCTCATCACCGGTTTCGCCAAGGGTTTTAACACCTATATTGCGGTGGGTATTGCGCTGAGTTCCACGGCTCTGGGCACGCTGCTGCCCATGCTCAAATCGCATGGTGCGGCGGGTACTCGGGTGGGTAATGCGGTGCTGGTGCACGGCGCCGTTGGCGAGCTTTTCCCGATTTTTGCGATGTCGCTGCTACTCTCCTCGTACTCTCCGGGCTTGGCGATTTTGATTCTGCTGGGGTTCATGGCGATTGCTGTGGTGACGGCGATTATTCCGCATCGTCTTCTGCAGAAAGTGCCCGGCCTGCGCCAAATTATGGCGGTAGAAACTAACACAACCAGTCAGCTCGTGCTGCGTCTTGCTATGTTTCTGCTGGCTACCCTCATCATGTTTACGGCGCTTTTCGGGCTGGATGCGGTGCTCGGCGCCTTCGCTGCGGGTATTATTATGCGTTCGCTCACCCCGGTGGGCGCACTTCACATGATCACGGCACGGTTAGAGACGGTCGGGTTTACGTTCATGATTCCGCTGTTTTTCGTGGTCAGCGGTATGGGGATTAACCCTTCTGTGGTGGCGTCCTCGCCTCTGTTGCTGGCGATGGTGGTTATCGGTATTCTGCTGGTGCGCGGGGTGCCGGTGTTTATTGCGGAACGGTTCACGAACACGGGTTCGGGACTGCAGTCAATGAGCGAGAAGGTTGAGTTGGCGCTGTATTCAGCGGCGGGTCTGCCTATTATTGTGGCGGTCACGAGTATCGCCACGAGTTCGGGGCTACTGGAGAGCTCTACCGCATCGCTTCTGGTGGCTGGTGGTGCCCTCACGGTTCTGCTATTCCCGCTGTGGGCTGCAGCCATTAAGCGGGCTTTTAGGTCGCAGACGGCTGAGGATGAGTCCGGCGTTTCTAAACGTGCCCAGATTGATGCGTTGAAGGCGCACCGCAACGCGACGGTGAAGCTTACGACCGGTATGATTCCGGCTGTGAAACCGACGAAAGAAACGCACAGTCCTCTGCGGGGCAATGACTCTTCGGGGTCCTCTAAACCCCCGAAACCGCCGGAGAACTAGCTGGTTCCCCCGAGCGAAGGAATCGTATTTAGGTGAGGGTTTTGAGGATAGCCCGCGCGTGTTTTGCCGCCTGCGAGGATCCTTTAAAACCGCCTAACCACGTGGTCATCTCTGGGCTTAGCTGCGGGGAGTCATTCGCGCTACGCTTCGCGCCGTGAGCACGCACGTATTCCTGTGCATATACTCCCAGGAGTTTCCCCATCCCGTGCTGGGTGCGCTCACAATGCGGCAGCAGGCCCCCTAAGAAACGCAGGGTAACGTGCGGGTCTATGGCCGCCATATCCTCAAAGGTATACGCCCACCGGGTAAACATCAGCGCCGGGGCAGCCTGTGAGAACCCTGTAGTGGCGTCTTCGTAGGAGAGCCTACCGCCAAGGTTCTCCGCCAACAACTCGGCGGCTCCCGCACGGTCTATATGATGCTTTGAAGTAGCCAGCACAGCGAGCGCCTGCGCGGTGATGGAGTTCCACTGCCCCGGATGGTTCCTAAGGGTCTGGACCATATCATGCATGTAGTGGTGCCCGTCTTCTTCGTCGAGAAAGACCCATCGTTCCAACAGCCCTACCGCCACGGGCACTGTGGAAGAAGGGCAGAGGTGCGCCAGTTCTCCGCAGCTCGTTGCCGCATAGTGCAGAGTGAGCAGATGTTTTTCGTCCGGCGTGTGGTGTGGTTCTGCGGCAGGCAGGTGCACGGTGGGGCTCCACCACACGTTTTCGGGTTTGCCGTTGGGGCGTTTCGCCTCGCTTTCACGATAATCCCAACTCACTCGGATGCTCTCAAGAATATTGGGGACTTTACCCGTACTTTTTCCGGAACGCACGTAATCAGGATGCGGGGCATCGTGGTTCGTGTCCTCGGCGGTCTGCTCGGCCTCAACTGGGGCTTTCAAGGCTGTATGATGCGCGGTTCCCTCTTCTGTACGTTTCAGGAGTTCGGCGTCCTCTAATTCCTGCCGTGCAACCGGGCTGAGGTTCTGCACATGCTGATACAGCGTTTCAGCCGCTTTGGCTTGATGCAGTAATTTTGCGGTTGCCACCTGCACCTGTGGATGCGCGTGGTTCAGCCCCGCAACAGATGCTTCGGCAACCGGCGCATTGCCGACTGTACCGAGCAGAGACGCCAAGAGTTTGAGGATCGCCAGCGCATTCGCCTTGCTCGTTAGCAGCGCGGGGGCGCATCCACGAACGAACCGGTCGGCCTCAAGAAGCCCCGCCCGATGCACCGCCGAAAGCTGTTTGACCGCTAGGGTGACGGTCGTGCCCACCGGCGACCCCAGCAGGTTCACGAGCGTATCCTGCCGTTGAGCGGATTCTGCGGCGGTGGGTTTGAGCGCGGCATACATGCGGGAGAACCACCCGGCGCGGTAGGCGGCGAAGTCCCGCGCTAACGATGCCAGGCACGCATCTAGCAGATGTTCCCGGGGAATCAGCCCCTCGGCAGAAGCCTCAAGCAGTTCTCTCTGCCAGGTGTTTCTGAACGTATTTTTATCTACCGTCGTGAACGACCTTTCGGGGGTTCCCTCGACGGTGAATAGGTGCCACAGCAGCTCGTCACGAAATTGCTGGTCGTGGCGTAGCAGGCTCTGCCGAAGCGAAACGTTCAGGTTCATAAGCGCCAGAAAATAGTCGTCGTCATGGTTCAGCTGCAGCCCATCGTAGAGCTCAGCTAACCGAAAGAACCCCTGATCGCACCAGTGAGGTGCAGGGCTGGCCATTCGTTCGATTTCCTCGCGGAACCCGCCCGCGCGCAGGCTGCCATAATTCTCGGCTTTGTACAGGGCATATACCTGTTCGGGGCCTTTGTCCGCGAGAAGCTGGGGTAAGTCCTGGATGAATTTCTTATAGGAGGTGCGAAGATCCATATCATTGCTCATCTGCTGCTCCTGTAGACTTGACGCAAGGCATTGCTCGTTCGGCGTTTATGGTTCATTGTAGGGACTTTCCCGCGCGGATGCGGCGCATCCGGAAAATTACAAGGTTCAGATGGTTACCGGCTTGAGGTCTTTACATCGCGGACTCTCGAACGACCTTGTGCCCCTCTCGCTGGTACTCTCCCGGGGTGCCCTTTCCCCGAGCAGATATTATTTCGGCGAGCAGATAACAATCCGCTATCTGCTCGCCGAAATAATATCTGCTCACGCTCTAGGTGCGGGCGGGGAGATGTGCCCGACCGAGCCTCACCTGCTGCGTTCGCGTGCATCGTGCATACTCCAGTTCTTAGGGCACCAACAAGTTGAGGTGTCTGAAACCATAAAATAAGAACATGTAATTTTGGTTTAATCGCTCTAAACCCACAAAAAGGGTATCCTAAGTTTTCATACATATAACCTCTTAAATTCCATAATTTACCCGTCACGTAATCGTTACCCGACAGCATTACTTAAGGTCATTAACACCCTCAAAAGTCCGTAATATTCGGTATTTTTACGACAAATTTTCGGCGTGTTACGCCTCTTATCTTTTGCGAGTGACACTGTGTCAGCTAAGATGAAATAGATACGGCAGGGCTCCTCATAAATCCCACAGAATCCAATATCTCATGTGGGGTTGCAGGTTAGTCGAGACATGACTCTTCCGGGTAGTCCCGCGTTGACAAACGAGCTCTACAGGGACGGAGAACGATATGGACTCAACCTCTGAATAGCTCATTAGAGCATCTCAACTTTACGGCCTCACACACTAATTCCATACGCACACACAGTCATTCTAAGGAAGACAAATGCACCAAACACTCATGATGAGTGCCGGTGGTGTAGCACTAGACTTTCCTGCCTGGCTGCGCATCACCCACTTCATTAACTTTCTGATGATTGGACTTCTCATCCGATCCGGTTGGGAAGTTATTGCCTCACATCCGCGTTTTTACTGGAACAACCACTGTACCCCCGGGTCTGAGTGGCTCAAGTTCACGAAGGATAAGGTTTCAACCGTTCCTGGCGAATACACCGCCCGTGACGATCAACGAAGCCTCTCCCCTCTGATCTCGCTCCCCGGTAAGGCTCAGATTGGCTTGGGACGTGCTTGGCACGCTCTCACTACCATCATCTGGATTGCTAATGGTCTGGTTTATGTGAGCCTACTCTTTATTACGGGTCAGTGGCGCCGTATTGTTCCTACCTCCTGGGATATTTTCCCCGAGGCATGGCAGTCCATCCAGATTTACGCGGGTTTCCAAATCCCCTCTATTGAGCATTTCCAACCCTACGATGCGCTTCAGAAGCTCATGTACTTCACCGTGGTTTTCATCGTGGCACCACTGATGATTGCCACCGGTCCTATCATGAGCCCCGCGTTCTGCGGTCGCTTCCCACGCTACGTGCGGTTGTTCCGTAACCGCCAGACCGCCCGCTCAATTCACTTCTTGGGCATGGCGTTCTACTGCGTCTTCACCATCATGCACGTGGCGCTGGTACTCATCGTTCACCCGCAGTACAACATTGCGCACATGATGCTCAACAAGAACTACAACGAGATCGATGCGGCACAGTTCGCCCAGGCAGTGACCATGCTGATCGTTGGTGTCGTCGTAGTTCTCGCGGTCTGGATCGGCGCTTCCTACTGGTCGCATCGAGACCTGCGCTTCGCTCAGACCTTCGTTTGGGGTCTGACCCAGCCGGTTCGCAACCTGTTCCTGGATCGCATCTCCTCGCGTCAGGTCAAGAAGCAGACCTTCACGGACGCCGATATTTCGCCGTTCCACTGGGTTAACACACGCCCGCCTACAGAGCGTGAAAGCACCGAATGGAACCGACTGCGCGAACAGGACTTCGTAGATTATCGCCTGGAGCTGGGCGGTTTGGTGAAAGAACCGAAGTCGCTAAGCATCGACGATTTAAAGTCCTTGGGCAAGGAAGTCAATATTACGATGCACACCTGCATGCAGGGGTGGACGGGCATCGCCAAATGGGAAGGCGTTCGCCTGCGTGATGTACTCGCCCTTGTCGAAAAGGACGATAACGCACGGTACGTTATGGTGACTTCCTTCGGACACGTGGGTCACACCTACGATGGTCGCCCCACCGAACCCTACTACGAGTGCTTGGATATCTCCATGGCAATGGAAGATGAAACCATTCTGGCTTGGGGTATGAACGATAAGCCCCTACCGGATGTTTACGGTGGTCCCCTGCGCTTGCGTGCAGATTCCATGCACGGCTACAAGATGGTCAAGTGGGTTCAGAAAATTGAATGGATCAGCGATTACCGCGATGTTGGCGACGGTCAAGGCGGTAGCCGCGAAGATTCCGGTCTGCAGCACTTCGACGCTCGCGCGTAAAGTTCTGTAGCTTGTTCCTAGAAGCCCCTGCTGGGCACCGGGTTACTTACTTTCCCGGATGCGCGGCAGGGGCTTCGCTGTGCCCGTGCGGCCGGCTGCGCTCCAGCTCGTGATGTGCGTGCTTATGCCGTTCGAGCGGTGATAGTGTGCGAGGCACTTCTCCCACACACAATGAAAGGGGATGGGAACCATATTAGGTTCCCATCCCCTTTCTATTGCGTCAGCAGAGCTCTAGACTCAACCGCCTAGACACACGCCTGCACTAACTACTATTTGCCTTCGAGAATTACCACATCCAGGATGCGCGGCCCGTGCACACCCTCCACGCGAATCAGCTCAATATCGCTGGTCGCAGACGGCCCGGAAATCATGGTCACCGGGCGCTCGTAGGTGATGCGTTCAATCGCCTCCGGCACCAGCTCCACAACCGTGGATTCCGGCACCACGCATACATGGTGGTCGGGTACCAGGGAAATCGCGCGGCGGCCTTCCTGCGGGGTGGAGTTCAAGAAAATGGTGCCGGTCTCAGCGCACGATACGGTCGAGGAGGTGACCACCGCATCCACGGCGTCAAGCTCGTGCACCGAAAGCGCACCCGGTTCGAGAGTGCTCCCCGAATCGGTGACATGCACGCGGGTTGCGGTATCCTCTGGCAGCCATTCGGGATTCAGCCCGGTGGGAACCACATAGCGCGATTTCTCTCCCAGACGCTCGGCAATAACCTCGGCGATATTCGACTCGGTCGCGTTAAAGACGTTCGCCTTATAGTCGATCAGACGATCTACCAGCATCTCAATAGTCTGCTCGCGGTTCAGCTCGCTCACACGGCGGTAGTTACGCACGGGGGTTGGTGCCTCGGGGGCATCCGACAGGGACTCACGAATACGTGTGAGAATATCTTCCTTCGCAGAGGACATTATGCGTTCTCCTTACCTTCACGAGCCGCCTGAGCTTCGGCCGCAGCCTGTGCGTTCGCTGCGGCTTCTGCAACCTTACCCTTATTCGCTTCGATGAGAGCGGCAATATCCACGCGCTCGGCGCTGTCGCGAGCGGGTGCACCAGACTTTTCCTTCTTCCACCAGTTGCGGAACGATTCTTTGGGAGGCTCAGGAATATCGCGGTAATCCGTCCAGCCGCCGATAATTCCGGGCACCTTCGTAATCTTATGTTTCTTGCCGCTAATCAGACGGGACATCGGCAGACCACGCTCGGCAACCGCCATCATCTTGCCCGAGGAGAACAGCTTCTTGGCGCCGTACATCATGGCGTCCATCTGGGTGGGCGCGTGTTTCTTCGCGTGCTTCGCTTCAACATCCTTACCGCGCAGATGCACCAGCACCTCGGGGAAGTTGATCTTCACGGGGCACACTTCGTAGCAGGCACCGCATAGCGAAGATGCGTATGGCAGCGAGTTATTGTGCGCCGCCTCAATGCCGGAAAGCTGGGGCGAAAGAATTGCACCAATCGGGCCGGGGTAGGTGGAGCCGTAGGCGTGACCACCGGCGCGCTCGTACACGGGGCACACGTTCATGCAAGCAGAACAGCGGATGCAGCGCAGAGCCTGGCGACCCAATTCATCGGCCAGCACAGCGGTACGACCATTATCGATAAGGATCACGTGCAGGTTCTGCGGGCCGTCACCGGGGGTTACGCCCGTCCACATGGAGGTGTAAGGGTTCATGCGCTCACCTGTGGAGGAACGCGGCAAAAGCTGCAGGAATGCCTCGTAGTCCTGGAAAGTGGGCAGCAGCTTCTCGATACCCATGAACGAGATGAGGGTATCGGGCAGAGTCAGGCACATACGACCGTTGCCTTCGGATTCCACAATGGTCATGGTGCCGGTCTCAGCAATACCGAAGTTCACGCCCGAAACGGCGACCTTAGTCGAGAGGAACTTCTCGCGCAGACGGTTACGCGAAGCCTCCGCAAGCTCAGCGGGTTCATCGGTAATATCCGGGTTAATGCCTTCAATCTTCTTAAGGAAGATATCGCGGATCTCGCGGCGGTTACGGTGAATTGCCGGAACCAGAATATGCGAGGGGCGGTCTTCGCCGAGCTGCACAATTTCTTCCGCAAGGTCGGTCTCAATGGCGTTAATGCCGTTCTCTTCCAAGAACTCGTTCAGACCGGTTTCGGCGGTTGCCATGGACTTGATCTTGATGATCTCGTCCACACCCTGCTCACGAATCAGATCGAGGGCGATCTGGTTTGCCTCGTGAGCATCGCGCGCCCAGTGTACGTGGCCACCGCGCGCGGTAAAGTTGCGCTCGAACTGTTCCAGCATTTGGGGCAGGTTGAAGAGCACATAGTTCTTCACCATTTCGCCGGTATTGCGCAGTTCCTGCCAGTCGGGCAGCTCACTGGTGACGCGGGCACGCTTATTGCGAATAGCATGGGTCACGAAACGCAGGTTATTACGCAGCTGGTCATTCTTCAGCTCACGCTTGGCGTATTCGGGGAACGGTTCGTTCTCAAAGATATTACCTTCGCCGTAGTGCACGACCTTCGGCATACCCAGGGGGATCGCGGTGGAAGTCATCATCAACCTACTTTCTATGCGAAGGCGAGTTCTACGTTGCCGTCAATCTTCAGCGGATTCTCCTTGGTGGAGGCGAGGATTTCGGCAAAATGGACGGTCTTAACAGAGGATCCGCGGCGTGAGAGCGCACCGCCGATATTCATCAGGCAGGAGCAGTCGCCGCCAGTGCATACAGATGCGCCGGTCTTCTCAACGTTGGTTGCTTTATCTTCAACCATCGCACCGGAAACATCGGCGTTCTTGAACGAGAAGGTTCCGCCGAAGCCGCAGCACTGGTCGAGACCCTCAATTTCGGTGTACTTAATACCCTCAACGGTGCGCACAAGATCTGACTGACGAGAGCCAAGATGCAGCAGACGCATACCGTGGCATGAGCTATGGTAGGTCACGTGCTCGGGGAAGTAAGAACCAAGCTGCTCGGCAGCGTTGGTGATGCCCAGAACGTCAATGAGAAGCTGGGAAAGCTCAAAGGTGCGTGCAGCAATCTGTTCTGCGCGCACGGCAAGATCTTCGTCGCCCTGATGACGAGCGATCATGGGCTGCTGGTGCCCCAGGGATGCTACGCAGGAACCTGAGGGTGCCACGGCAACATCCCAGTCCCACGCCTCAAAAGACTCGACGTGGTTTTTTACGACGGGGTAAGCATCATCAAAGTACCCGGAATTGACATGCATTTGGGAACAGCAGGTCTGCCCGGGAGGGTAAACAACCTCATGCCCTAAGCGTTCTAGAATCTCGACGGTCGCGCGTGCTACGCGGGGATACATGCCATCAACAATGCACGTGGAGAAAAGCGCAATACGCATGTTATCCGTCCTTTCTGGTTTCGAGTCTCTACAGAACCGCTGATGTGGGATGCGGTATGCGCTCCGGGACGCAAATTCCTGTGCCGAATTTACGTAACGCGGGTTTTCAACGCGCCAGGATCATGACTGACCAGGTTCTCTCAGGAACCCGCCGGTGTTTACGGGGACCGGTCATATCGGTGTAGAAACGTATTCGTAGACTTTCTTCGTTGATCTTCATTTAACACCAGGTTCGGAGCATTCCTTTAATTGAAATAACGAACATTTTTCTCACCAAATTGAGTTTTAAGGATTCCCTTAGTTTCAGGTAGTAAAGCATACTTTAGGTCATAGCAACCCCAATGTTTCGAGATACCTTAAACAGACATTCCGGCGGGTGCATATGCAGCATCCGCGAGCTGATGCGGAACTGACCGAATTCTCTGCATAATTTCCCGCAAATATGCATATCTTACCTATGCAATCCCTTGCAATATCGGGTGGCACAACCCAGGAACATCTCGAAAAAATGCAGTGCGCAAAATCTCTATGCGCAGAGCTGAAATTTAATGCCAGAAGTTGGAACAACCCATTTTTTGATGCCCAGAACGCAAATATCACCCCTCTCCCCCGCCATCGTGCGGAAAACACACCTGCACTCTATAAGTTGTATCTCAAAGCACCCTTCGGGTAGGCTTCACATGAAGCTAATGGTCAGACCACATCCCAAGCGGCGCCATAAGCGCCACGAACTCGTGGGATTTTGATTGGTCTGACCACATCCACGTCAAACCGAACCAAAGGAGTTCCAGTGAATACATTCTTCGCTGAACCCAACGCAGTCGGGGGAAGCCTCGGCCTCAGCGCGCTCGTGGCAACCATTCCCCTCCTCACCTTCTTTGTGATGCTACTGGGCGTTAAGGCACGCGCTCACTGGTCCGCACTCGTGGCACTGGCAGCATCCATCCTCGTAGCAGTCCTGGGCTTCCACATGCCCGCTGACCTCGCCGGTCTGAGCGCCGTCCGCGGTGGCATCTACGGCCTGGTCATCTGCTGGGTTATCCTCGGCGCTATCTGGTTCTACCAGCTCACCGTTCTCTCCGGCCGCTTTGAAGACCTGCGCCGCGTCTTCGACCGTCTGGGCGGCGGCGATTTGCGCATCCAGGCGATTCTGATTGCCTTCTGCTTTGGTGGTCTGCTTGAAGCCCTCGCAGGGTTCGGCGCTCCCGTTGCAATTACCGCAACCATGATTCTCGCCCTGGGCGTTAAGCCCCTCAAGGCTGCTATTACCGTTCTGCTCGCTAACACCGCACCCGTGGCATTCGGCGCAGTTGCTGTCCCGATTACCACCGCAGCTGACGTCGGCGGCAAGGACGCACACGTTATCGCAACCATCGTTGGTCACCAGGCTCCGTTCCTGGCAATGCTCGTTCCGCTCATCCTGCTCGTCATCCTCGACGGTATGAAGGGCCTGAAGGACGCTTGGCTGCCCGCACTGATCATCGGTGTTTCCTTCGCAATTACCCAGTGGGTCACCGCTGCTACCCCCGCGTTCAACCTGACCGACGTTGTTGCTTGCATCGTCTCCATGGGTGTTGCTGTTATCTTCCTGCAGTTCTGGAAGCCGCGCGGCGTCGAGGGCGTTCGTGAACGCTACGGCCTGCCCGCACAGGCTGAAGAGAAGGAAGCTCTGCCCGCCGTTCGCGTCTGGATGGCACTGCTGCCCTACGTCATCGTCGTTGCAATCTTCGGTGTTGCTAACCTGCACGCTGGCCTGAAGGCATGGCTGAAGAGCTTCGTCCTCAAGATCGACATCCAGGCTCTGAGCTCCCGCCTCGTCACCGCTGACGGCAAGCCCGTCAAGGATGCAGTCTACAACTTCGCGTGGATGTCCAACCCCGGCACCCTGCTGATCATCTCCGGTCTGGTTGTTGCTGTGGTCTACTTCTTCTTCAACGAGAAGGGCCGCTACGCCTTCAAGTTCCCGGCAATCTTCACCGAGTTCGGTTCCGTTGTCTACCGCATGCGTTGGTCCATCCTGACCATTGCTTCGGTTCTGGCACTGGCATACGTCATGAACTTCTCTGGTCAGACCATTGCTATGGGTACCTTCCTGGCAGGCCTGGGCACCGTCTACGCGTTCCTCGCACCGGCTCTGGGCTGGATCGGTACCGCTGTGACCGGTTCGGACACCAGTGCGAACGCACTGTTCTCCAAGCTGCAGGTGTCTGCTGCTGAGAACCTGCAGCACGCAGGTATCCACGGCGCAACCCCCGAGCTCATGCTGGCTGCTAACACCACCGGTGGTGTGGTCGGTAAGATGATCTCCCCGCAGTCGCTGGCTATTGCTGCTACCTCCGTGGACATGGAAGGCAAGGAATCCGACATCCTCAAGGCTGTCCTCCCCTGGTCCTTCGCTATGCTCCTGTTCGTCTGCGTCCTGGTCTTCCTGCAGACCAACGTGCTCTCGTTCCTGATTCCCTAACCGGTACGCTGCACATACAAACGCATAAACCACGATGGGGCGGTGTACTTCACGGTACGCCGCCCCGCGCGTTTCTCTCACTATTCCTCACAGGCTCAGGCACTCTCCCACCCCACCTGAGCCGCCTCAAACGCACACACGACGGGTTATTCTCACCCGCATCTTGAGACTTATTAGGATGGGAACACCTCATGACTCACCTGACAGACTCGACATCCCGCATACAGGAACGCAGCTACAGCATCATTCTTGAAACCTTCGAGCGGCGGCTGCGCCTGGGCGAGCTGCGTGTCGGTGATAAGCTGCCTTCCGAGCGTGCACTGGCCGAAAAACACGGAATTTCCCGGCCCTCGGTACGCGAGGCCCTGCGTATTCTCAACGCGCTGGGGCTGATTCGCTCCAGTAGCGGATCGGGACCGAAATCGGGCGCTATCGTCATCTCGGAGCCCTCCGACACCCTCAGCTGGGCACTGCGCATGCACATCGCAACCCGCAACCTGCCGGTCAAAGATGTGGTCTCTACACGTTTACTCTTGGAAGGACCGGCTGCACGTGCCGCCGCAAATGCCCCCGACTCCCCCGAACGCGATCTGGCGCTGGAAAATGCCCGCGAGCATCTGCGTGAGATGGATCTGCCGCAGGTCTCGAACGAGCGTTTCCATTTCTGCGATACCCGCTTTCACTACGAACTTTCAAAGCTGGGCGGAAACATTGTGCTCGATACCGTGATCGATTCACTGCACATGGCGACTATCAGCTACGTGCAGGAGGCGGTGCCGCTGCTGCGCGATTGGGATTCCGTCAAGCAAACGCTTCAAGACCAGCACCGGGGCATTTACGAGGCGATCTCCACCCGTGACGAGGACGCCGCCTATGAGCGGGTGTGCGAGCACATCAAATGGTTCTATTCCCTCTCAGACCGCGCCCGCGACCAACAGCGAGAACGGCAAGCTCAGGTGATGGATGCGGATGCGCTGCCGCATCAGGTGGTGCTGCATAAGGAACATCTGGCGTAGGAAATTCCCGCGAGTAGATAGTATTTTGACGAGCAGATAACGGGTTGATATCTGCTCGTCAAAATATTATCTGCTCGCGCATTTAGTCTATCTAGAACTTCGTGCCGGTCAGCCTCTCGTAGGCTTCAACATAGCGGGCGCGGGTCTTCTCAACCACATCCTCGGGCAGATGAGGCACGTTATCCGAACCGTCCCAGCCCGATTCCGGTGAGTGCAGCCAGTCGCGCACAAACTGCTTATCAAAGCTCGGCTGGGACTTTCCGGGTTCGTACTCACTCGCATCCCAGAATCGTGAGGAGTCGGGGGTGAGCAATTCGTCGCCAAGGGTGATTTCGCCGCGGTAAGAGTCGGTTCCGAATTCGACTTTGGTGTCTGCCAAGATAATGCCCTGCTCGCGGGCGATTTTTTCGGCGGTGCTGTAGAGGTCGAGTGAGAGTTCTTCTAGGCGGTTACCGATTGCGTGCCCTACTTCGGCGTAGAGTTCTTCGCGGGTTACCGGTTCATCGTGCTGGCCTACTTCGGCTTTGCCAGTCGGCGTGAAAATTGGGGTTTCGAGGCGTGACCCATCCACAAGCCCCGCAGGGAGTTCGATGCCCGCTATGCTTCCAGTTTCGCGGTAACTTGTGAGCCCCGAGCCCGTTAGATAGCCGCGCACAATGCACTCGACCGGGAACATATTGAGCGATTTGCATATCATGGCGCGCCCTGCGACTGATTCGGGCACATCGGTTGAAATCACATGGTTTGGGATATGCGAAAGTTGTTGAAACCACCACAGCGACATTTGAGTGAGGATTTTGCCTTTGTCGGGGATTTCGGTGGGAAGAATTTTATCGAAGGCACTAATGCGGTCAGAGGCGACGACCATGACGGAGCCTGCGCGGATTTCAGCATCATCACTGACTGTTAGCCCGGCAGCGTCATAGCGGCTTTCTTCGGGAACGTACAGGTCGCGTACTTTACCTGAGTAGACGTGCGTCCACCCCGGAATCATGGGTGGGTTGTTGCGGGAATTCATGGGGAGTTCTCCTGTGGGGCGAATGTGCGCGGCGTGTTTACCTATTCTTTACCTTACCGGACAATGCCCGCATCCCGCGATATGTGAATCCGAATGCGGCCGCAACGCCGTGTTCTCGGGGTTGGCTGTTAAGTTCTGTTACTTGGCGCCCGGCTGGAATACACCGCGAGCAGGTGGTTTTTGGTCTAGCCGGTAAGAAAATCCTACCTGTTCGACCAAAAACGACCTGCTCACGCGAATAGAGAATAGCGTTTAGTCGCGGAGTTCGGGCACGGTAATCGCCCCCTGCACCGCTTTGAGAGCGATATCCGTGCGGTATTGTGCGCCTTCCCAAGTAATGGCTCGTACCCCCTCGTAGGCGGCATCGCGAGCCTGGGCAAGGGTATCGCCCAGGGCCACAACGGCGAGCACGCGACCGCCCGCCGTCACAATCTCTTCGCCCGCGACAGCAGTTCCGGCATGCACCACATGCACATCGGGCATAGCGGATGCGCTCTCAAGCCCCGCAATCGCATCGCCCTTACGCGGGGTTCCCGGGTAGTTTTCTGCCGCCATGACCACGTCTACGGCGGTGCGGGGATCCCATTCCAGGCGGGTGTCTTCGGCAATCTCGCCGCGAGATGCCGCAAGGAGCAGCTGCCCGAGCGGGGTGCGCAGGCGTGCCAGCACCGCCTGGGTTTCGGGGTCGCCAAAGCGAGCGTTGAATTCGATGACGCGCACGCCGCGGCTGGTAACGGCGAGTCCGCAGAAGAGCACGCCCACGAACGGGGTACCGCGTTCTGCCATGCGTGTGATGGTGGGGCGGGCGATCTTTTCGATCACTTCGTCCACAAATCCTTTGGGCAGCCAGTCAAGCGGAGTGTAGGCGCCCATCCCGCCGGTGTTTGGGCCTTCATCGTTGTCAAAGATGCGCTTGAAATCCTGCGCAGGAGACAGCGGGAGCACGTTCTTTCCGTCGCTGATGACGAAGAGCGATACTTCGGGGCCGTCCAAGAATTCTTCGATCACCACGGAACCACCGGCGGCAAAGCAGGCGTTCGCATGCTCTAAGGCGGCATCCCGGTTCTCGGTGACAACCACGCCTTTACCCGCGGCGAGCCCGTCGTCTTTCACCACATAGGGGGCGCCGAATTCGTCAAGGGCTTGCGCCGCTTCGGCTTCGGTTGTGGCGACGAAGGCGCGGGCGGTCGGTACGTTTGCCTCCTCCATCACCTGCTTGGCGAATGCTTTGGACCCCTCAAGCTGTGCCGCAGCCGCAGAGGGTCCGAAGACCGCGAAGCCTGCCTCGCGCAGAGCATCGGAAACACCGGCGACCAGAGGTGCCTCAGGGCCGATAACCACCAGGTCTGCGGCGAGCTCACGGGCGAGCGCGACAGCCTGCTCGGGGTCATTGGCGTCGATGGCGTGTACCGGAACGTCCTGAGCGATACCCGCGTTGCCGGGTGCGCTGTGAACTTCGGTCACCTGTGGATCGCGCGCAAGCGCACGGATAATTGCGTGTTCGCGGCCGCCGGGGCCCAGTACCAAAACCTTCATGTACATAAGGGTACCGTGTCGGATGCGGCTCGGGCGGGGGTTTCGGCGCTCTTCCGTATCGTGGGGTTCCCACCCTCAGGCCGTAAAAAAGAGCCTTTATGTGAATAAAGCGGTGTTTTTAACGCTTTTTTCACATAAAGGCTCTTTTTAGCAGGATAGTTTAGAGCCGCCGCCGTGGCTTGCTTTTGCGCTATTCAGGGAACGGGAGTAGGCTAAATTGTCTTGTGAATACGGTCTGTTCTACTGGTCGGGCGCATCGCAGGGCGTATTACACAGACGAAAGGACCCTCATGAGCGCGCAAAATTCCAGCACTCAGACCCCCACCCAAGATACGCATAACGAATCGGATATTCACGCCAGACTTTTCCCGGTTTTGGCGCGTGTAGCATCCGTAACTGCGGTGCTCATGTACGTCTTTTACTTCCCGCAAATTATCGGCAATATCAACGGCCATAAGGGCGACTGGATTCAGCCACTCGTTGCAGGCATTAACTGCACGCTGTGGGTGGCATACGGTTTGTGGCGCGAGAAGAAAGACTGGCCCATTGTGATTGCGAATGCGCCCGGTATTATTTTTGGCGGTACGGCAGCCATCACCGCGCTCATGTGATTTTATCCGCTAGAATTTCTATTTTTAGCACTATTATTGTGGGTATATGACTTCTCCTCAGCTTTCCCTCACAGATGCCGAACTCGTATTTCAGACTCGTAACGATCTGATCGAGACGACCCACCACGGTATTGTGGTGGTGCTCTCCCCCGAAGGCACCACCGATCTTGCCCTCGGAGACATGAGCCAGCCATTCTTTGCCCGCTCGGCACTCAAGCCACTGCAGGCTATCGGCACGCTCAAATCGGGGGCGCCGCTGCGTGGCGCGCAGGTAGCGATCGCGTGCGGGTCGCATCAGGGAACGTTCGAGCAGATGCGCGCGGTTCAAGACGTGCTTCAGGGCGCCGGTGTTGATGCGACCGCCCTGCTCTGCCCTACCGCCTACCCCGCTGATGCACACGCGCACGAACAGATGGTACGCGCGGATTTGGCGAAGACCCCGCTTGCGCATCCGTGTTCGGGTAAGCATGCCGGGTTTCTGTGGGCGTGTGCCGCGCAGCTGGACCGCTCGGTTGTAGACCCGGAGTCGCGCCAGTGGACGATGAAGGATTACTGTGACCCTGAGCATCCGCTGCAACGCATGATTGCTGAGGAAATCGCGAGTTTTACAGGCGAGCCTGTGGGCACATCGGGTATTGACGGATGCGGTGCCCCCGTCGCGGCGGTCTCTGCGTTGGGCTTGGCGCGTGCCTATTCGACGCTCGGCGCGGCGATTCGCAATATGGATGCGGATGCGCGCGCCTCAACCGTGGCGACCGCGATGGTAGATTACCCCGAGCTGATCCAGGCCCCGGGCATGCCCGATACGGTGTTGAGTGAGCAACTGGATGCGGTCGTCAAGAGCGGCGCCGCCGGTGTACTGTGTGTGGGCCTGCGTTCTGGCGCGTCTGTGGTCGTGAAGATTTCCGACGGCGCAACCCGTGCCGCTTACCCGGTGGCGCTGTGGGCGTTGGAAGCTACAGGACATCTACCTTCCGAGCAGGTGCAGCAGCTTCTTCCGCAGGTGACTCGCCCCGTGATTGGCGGCGTTCAGGATAATGCACCCCGCGAGGTTGGAGGTTGGGTTCCCGGCGCGGACTTGGAGCCGCTGGTGGGTGAGAGCGCGTGAGTGTGCGCCGTCGAATTTCGGAGGCTGACGGCGCGGCCGCCTTTGCACAGGTCAGACAGGTTTTTGATACTGTGCTTTCCGGAGAAAAACCGCTTATTAGTGCGGAAAATCGGACCGAAATAGAACAAGTGTTCGCTCGCCTGCCGCGCGGTGTGCGCGCTACCGCAGTGCGGTACGCCCTTGAAGAGCTCGCCACGCTTGCCCCCGGTAACAGCGTGGAGGTTCGGGTTCCGCCCTACGGGGTTACTCAATGTATTGCCGGGCCCCGTCATACCCGCGGCACTCCGCCGAGCGTAGTCGAAACGAGCGGGTTCATCTGGTGTGCGCTGGCTGCCGGTGCCCTGGTTTGGGACGATGCGAGCGCATCCGGATTGCTGACCGCCAGCGGTGAACGAAGCAACCTATCCCGCTACTTCCCGTTGTTCTAGGCGCCGAGCTGCCTGATAACGACATCTTAAGTCTTATCGCACACGCCCTAGAGCAGACAACATTCCTTCAGCCGCGTTGTCCGCATCCCAGCATCGCCAAGAATCATTAGGCAGGATTTACCCCAAAAGATAGACTTGAAGACATGAGTAGCGCACACACACCTTCTAATTCCCACTCTGATTCTTCGGAACCGGAGTCCCCCACGCCCGAAGCTGAAGCATCCTCTGAAGCCGAGGTTGAGTACTCACAGGTGCGGGTTCGCCGTGCCCCGTCGGTGGTAGCTTTCATGATGCTGGGGCTCGTCATCGGGCTTATTGCGGCGTTTATTTCGGTGATCGTGGGTCCAGGCGATCCGTCATATTCTGAAACATCGGTGTTCGGTGTTATCGCGGTTATTTACGGTGCCGTCGGTGTAGCGTTGGGCGCGCTCGTGGCCCTGTGGCTTGACCGCCGCTCCCTCAAAAAATCCGTAACGGTGCAGGTTGAGCCAGAGTCTAAAGAAGAGGATGAGTAGGAGCGAGCAGCGCATCCTAAAACGCTTAGCGCAGCCACACGTGACATATTCATCACCCCTGCGGTCGTTAAATTTCGTAGCGTGCACCACAGGGTGGCGTGAAAGAGGGTAGACTAGAAATGTCTGTGTACTCCCCTGAGAGTACGGCTGCTCAGCGGCTCACACACCCGCGCGCAGACAAGACTTTCCCGCAGTCCCAACGTCGAAAAGATGTGAATTGATTCGTCCTGACGGAAAACTCACTCACGATCTCGATCCGATAGACCACGGACCCAAGGACGCCTGCGGCGTATTTGGTGTCTGGGCTCCCGGTGAGGACGTGGCAAAACTAACCTACTACGGCCTGTATGCACTGCAGCATCGCGGGCAGGAATCCGCCGGTATCGCAACGAGCAACGGCAAGCGCATCCACGTGTATAAAGACATGGGGCTAGTGTCCCAGGTTTTTGATGAGGCCACGCTCAGCTCCATGCCAGGCGAACACGCTATCGGGCATGCGCGCTACTCCACGACCGGCGCATCCCATTGGGCGAACGCTCAGCCGACTCTGGGCACCACACCGCACGGCACGCTTTGCTTGGCGCATAACGGCAACCTGACGAACTCGGCAGATCTTTACGATAAGCTGCTGCAAAAGAACGGCGGCAAGCCCCCGGCGTTTGGAGAGCTGGCGCAGGGCAATACGACCGACACCGCGCTGGTAACCGCGCTTTTAGCCGAACACGATTTTGATTCTCTGGAAGAAGCCGTTCTCGATCTGCTTCCCACCCTGCGAGGCGCATTCTGCCTCACGTTCATGGACGAGCAGACTCTCTATGCGGCACGTGACCCGCAGGGCGTTCGCCCGTTGGTGCTGGGGCGTTTGGAGCGGGGCTGGGTGGTTGCCTCCGAGACTGCGGCACTCGATATTGTGGGTGCGTCCTTTGTGCGCGAGGTTGAACCCGGCGAACTTATTACGATCGACGAAAATGGCCTGCGTTCACACCGTTTTGCCGAGGCAAAACCCGCCGGATGCGTCTTCGAATACGTCTATCTGGCTCGCCCGGATACCACAATTGCGGGGCGCTCTGTCTACGAATCCCGCGTGGAAATGGGGCGCCAACTCGCCCGTGAACACCAGGTCGAAGCAGATTTGGTGATGCCCACCCCAGAATCCGGCGTCCCTGCGGCCATCGGCTACGCCGAGCAGTCCGGCATTCCCTACGGTAACGGCCTGGTCAAGAACGCCTATGTGGGGCGTACCTTCATTCAGCCTTCGCAGACCATTCGCCAGCTGGGTATTCGGCTGAAGCTGAACCCGCTCAAATCCGTGGTTGCAGGCAAGCGTCTGATTGTCATTGACGATTCGATCGTGCGCGGCAATACTCAACGAGCCCTAGTACGCATGCTTCGTGAGGCCGGGGCGAAAGAAGTTCACGTGCGCATTTCTTCCCCGCCCGTGAAATGGCCCTGTTTCTACGGTATCGACTTCGCCTCACGCGCAGAGTTGATCGCGAACGGTCTTTCGGTGGACGAAATTTGCGCTTCTCTCGGTGCCGATTCGCTCGGTTTTATTTCGGAAGACGGCATGATGGCGGCAACCGAGCAGCCCGCGAAAAGCATGTGCACGGCGTGCTTCACCGGCAAATACCCGATTGAGCTCCCCTCGGAGGAGCGCCGCGGCAAGTCGCTCTTTGACGCCGAAGAAGGCAAGGGTGGCCCGCTCGCCGGTAAGGCGGCGGAGGTGACTGTTGAGCGCCCGGTACCAAGCAAGCCCGAGCATGCGGAGGCTGTCTCCATTGAAACCCGCACGGGTACCGATACCTTGGAGAACAAGTTCGATACCGCCGCGCTTCCGGTGGTTCAGGCGCAGGCTGGCTCTGGCGCATCCGCACCCGTCGAGTCTGTTCTAGAAGCTCAACAACCGGCACCGGGCATGTGCAACCCCGGTCCCGATGCCGATCTTGAAGCGTTTTTGACCGAGGAAGACTTGGTTCCCGCACACGTTAATTCACGCCCTATAACCCCGAAGGACTAATAGACCCATGAGCGAAAACAGCACCTCTGTAACCTATGCGAGCGCTGGCGTTGATGTTGAGGCGGGCGACCGCGCCGTCGAGTTGATGAAGGATGCGGTGAAGGCAACTCACAACGCTTCGGTGATCGGCGGTGTGGGCGGTTTTGCCGGGCTGTATGATCTCTCGGCGTTGTCCTCATATCGCAAGCCCTATTTGGCGACCTCTACGGATGGTGTGGGCACGAAGGTCGCTATCGCGCAGGCGCTCGATATTCATGACACGATTGGCTACGACCTGGTGGGTATGGTCGTGGACGATATTGTGGTGTGCGGTGCGAAGCCCCTTTTCATGACCGATTATATTGCTACGGGTAAGGTTGTTCCCGAGCGTATCGCCGATATTGTGCGGGGTATTGCCGGGGCTTGCAAGGTTGCCGGTACCGCGCTGGTGGGCGGCGAGACGGCGGAGCATCCGGGGCTTTTGGCTGAGCATGAGTACGATGTTGCCGGTGCCGCAACCGGTCTGGTGGAGGCCGATGAATTGCTCGGCCCCGATCGCGTGCGCGAGGGCGATGTGCTGATCGGTATGGCCTCTTCGGGTATTCACTCGAATGGATACTCGCTGGTGCGCAAGGTGATCGATGTGGCGGGCTGGGGCTTGGATCGTCAGGTGGACGAGCTCGGCCGTACTTTGGGCGAGGAGCTTTTAGAGCCTACTCGCGTTTATACGGCGGACTGCCTGGATTTGGCGGCTGCGTTCCCGGTCAATGGTGCTGACGGGCAGACCGGTCACGGTATTCGTGGGTTTTCGCATGTGACCGGAGGCGGTCTCGCCGCTAATCTGGCGCGTGTTTTGCCGCAGGGTTTGGAGGGCCGCGTGGACCGTTCGACCTGGCAGATTCCGGCGATTTTCTCGCTTATCGGTTCGCTCGGTCAGGTTCCGCTCGCCGACTTGGAGCGCACCCTGAACTTGGGTGTGGGCATGATTGCGATTGTTGATCCTGCGGTGGCGGATGCTGCGGTGAGTCGCCTGAATGAGCGCGGTATTTCATCCTGGATCATGGGGGATGTGGTAAAGGCTGGCGACCCCGAGTTGAATAACCCTGACTATGTGCAGGGTGCCAAGGGCGTTGATGGAGGCGCGGTGCGGCTTTACGGCAGTTACGCGGTCTAGCCTGCGCTCTGACAGGGTTTTACGCTGTAGCACCCTGCCCTATATCTATAAAACGCGAGCGGATGATTTTTGACGAGACAAATCATCTGCTCGCGTTTTGTATAAGGCTTCGGCGATTTTGAAAGACGACGAGCTAATTTTGTGCAGGCTTTAAATCTTCACTCAATACTTGGTTACCTATCATCTTGCACTTGCGGAAAACTTTAAAGTATTTCAAGACCTTAAATCTCGCGTATCAGATAGTGTGATGTATATTAAATACACTATTATTTTCCTCGGAAGAATAAATTAGACTTTGTTTTAACCGCGCAAAATCAAGGATTCCACCAATATTTTAATAGTAAAACTTTATGGGTAAATATATTTTTAGTGCGAAATATATAAAAATATTTTGAGTTGAAATACTTTCAAGATGCACTTTTTCAAAACACCCTATATTCTATTTTTTGATGGCGAACTCAATCACACATTCGCCATCACATATATTCACTCACACATAACTGAACATAGGACATTTCATGTCACTCATCGAACACCCTACGGTGAAGCGGACCCGCATGGCGGCGCTGAGCGTGGCGGGTATCGCATCCCTGATGGTGGGGCTCTGCGCACCGTCCGCTCACGCCGCACCCGCATCACCGGTATCAACGAAGACCGGCGTTCCCACAGCCGCACAGGCTGAGGATATTCTGACTGCAACCTCGGCGCAGCAGCAGGAACAGGGCTATGACCGCTTTATCATCAACTATGCCGATCAGGCCAAGAACGACCTCAATATCTCGGGACTGGAATCTGGCGAATACTCCGAGTTTGTGCCGGAACTCTATCAGGGCATCGAGAAGAGCGTAAATTCGCTTGATGAGCTCCTCGGCGTTAAAACCACCTATGTGCGTGATACCGCGCAGAATGATTCAGTGGTCTCTCTGTCGAAGCCGCTGAATGCGCAGCAGGCAAAACAGTATATGCAGACACTCGCCGAGAACCCGCAGGTGGACTCGGTCGAGCCGGATCTCAAACGCCAGCCCACCGGTACCCTCCCCGGCTCGGACAAGGTCGATTTCAACGATCCTAAGATGTCGCGCCTGTGGGGTTTCACCGCCATCAAAGCCGATTATGCATTGAAGCACGCGGGGGATCACCAGGTAACCGTTGCCGTGATCGATACCGGCGTTACTAAGCATTCAGACCTGGATGAGAATGTACTGCCCGGCTACGATTTCGTGTCGGATGCCTCCGCTGCGCGCGATGGCAACGGACGCGATAACAACCCCCAGGATGAAGGCGACTGGACCACTGAAGGGCAGTGCGGCTCTGGGGCAAAAGCCACCAATTCAACCTGGCACGGCACCCATGTTGCGGGAACTATAGCGGCCGTCGGCAACAACAACATCGGTATTGCCGGGGTAGCCCCGAAGGCCAAGATCGTGCCGGTGCGCGTCCTGGGTGCCTGCGGCGGCTACGATTCAGACATTATTGATGGGATGATCTGGGCATCCGGTGGGTCCGTGAGGGGTGTACCCGCGAACCAGCACCCCGCGCAGGTTATCAACATGTCTTTGGGCGGCGCCGGGAAATGCTCGCGCACCTACAACCGTGCCATCGAGTCCGTGAACAAGCGCGGCAGCATCATCGTAACCTCCGCCGGAAACTCAAATCAGAATGCTTCGGCTCAAATTCCCGGCAGCTGTGACGGCGTTATTAACGTGGGCGCAAGCAACCCTGTAAATTCACGTGCACTCTACTCTAACTACGGCTCGACCGTTGCCGTCAGCGCCCCCGGCGGTGATTTTAGGCAGTCGGGCGTGGGCGTTCTTTCGCTGGTGAACAAAGGCAAGACTGTTCCCGAAAAGGAAGATTACGCCGAATATGAGGGTACCTCGATGGCGGCTCCTCACGTTGCGGGCGCGATTGCCATCATGCGGTCAAAATACCCGAACCTGAGCTACGAGAAGGCTCTGGATATTCTGAAATCCACCGCTAACCCGATCACCTGCGATCGTGACTATTGCGGCGCTGGCATTATAGATGCGGCTAAGGCAATGGATAAGGTCGATGAGCTCGTAGAATCGGAGAAACAGCCGAGCCCTGCACCGACTCAGCCTGCACCGTCCGAACCCGCTCAGCCTGAGCCTGCTCCGTCCGACAGCTCTACTCCGGCACCGACTGAAACCTCAAAGCCCGCGCCTGCACCCACGCCTACCCCAACGCCTGCGCCGAGCAAGCCTGCACGCCCGATTGCGCCCCCGCCGTCGAAGCCTCTGCCCACGCTGCCTCCATATGAGGAACAGCTGCCGGTTCTGCCGATCAAGCCCAAACCTTCGCCGAAGCCTACCAAGCCCGCACCGGTTGAGACTCCTAAGCCGAGCCCGGCCCCCGTGGAAACCAAGAAACCCACGCCCGCGCCTTCGGAGTCTTATAAGCCAGCGCCTCCTTCATGGTGGTACTGGTACGACTACCCGGGTCAAGGCTACTACTCCCCCAGCCCCTGGTACGATCCCTGGTCGGGATACGGTGCATGGAATCGCTGGGATTACGGATACGGTTCTTGGGGCGGTTGGGGATACCACCGCGGACACCGTGGAAGCTGGCACAACACCTCGTGGATGTACCGTTCAGGGCATCCATGGTGGGCATCGTACCCCTACGACTGGAGTAACAGCTACCGCGGCTACGGCTACTATAACGTAGGCTACCGCTACTAAAATCCCATGACGGATAACGCATAAAAAAGGCTCTTGATATACATCAAGAGCCTTTTTAGTAAGAAGTGAAATAGAGAAAATATGCGCAATCTTAAATCTACATAAAATTTTACTTTATATGTGATGCATGTCTATGATATAGGACATCATACAAATCTCATCCATACTCAATACACGGGGTTTTTATTTGAGTAATTGATGAGGGCAATAACCGCAACGTGCCTGTCCGCTCTACACAACATGTAGCGGCTATGAGGCATGATGCGGTGCTGCGCTGCTATGAGGCATCGTAGCCTCACAACCTTGAATATCTGGAGAAACCCCATGAGTACACATAGCCTTTTGCGGTCAAATATCCCTTTGAGACGCACAGTATTCGCGATAGGTGCGAATCAGCTGTCAGACGCTATGTCTTATATAAGTGTTCCCCTGATCATGCTGTTCCTCACCAGCTCCCCAGAAAACGCCAGTCTTGCCCTCTTTGCTACAGGTGTAACACGCATACTGGCGAGCTTCCTAACTGGAGTTATTGTCGACAGATATAAGCCCACATACACTCTTACGCTTTCATGCCTAGGGCAGTGCATCACCTGGATAGTCCTAACCCTGTGTGTTCTCGCAAACGTCGGTTCTGTTCCAATTCTGATAGGCATCCTGTGCGTGATGGCGCTGGCGTCATCGTTCGATTACCCCAGCGAGCAGGCTATTATCGCACGGGTGGTGCCTACCAAACAGCTCGGGTACGCCTCTGGATTAGGAGAAACACGAGAATCTGCCGCGAACCTAATTGGCAGCCCGTTAGCGGGTCTACTCGCCTCCACTTCTTTGATTCTGACCGCTTGCGTGCACGCGTTTGTCAATTTCACAGCTTTTCTGGCGGCACCTAGTTCATCTACTGTTGTGCATGCCGAGCGTAAGCACCGGCAGGCAGGCAGTGAAACTACGGTGTCCGATACTGTCATCGATACACAATCTACCGGATTTTTTGCCGACCTCGCCCAAGGGCTCATGTATGTTGTGAAGAACCGTGTTCTTGTAGCGATCGCATCTGTAGCCTGCTGCGCGAACTTTGCCGCAACAGGACTGCCACTCGTCTTCATCTATTATTACGCGGAACAGGGTATTGCGGCCTACAGCATCGGTATTTTTGCCTGTGTTTTTGGTGCCGGTGTGCTCTTAGGGTCCTTAGCAGTCGGGTGGATGACGGAGCGTTTCGCCTTAGGAACATTGGGTGTGCTGGCGGTCGGGATGATGGTCATATGCTACATGACAGCGGCGTTCACCCACGACTCTTTTTGGGTAACCTGTGCGCTGATGCTTATTTCGGGAGTGCCGCTTCCTGCCTTCAATTCCAGTATCGTCGCGTATATCAATGCTTCGACTCCGGTAGATATGATAGGACGTGTACATTCGGCGCAGGGCATCCCGAATATGCTTCTAGCTCCTGTGGCGGCATTGCTTGCTGGCATCATGTATGTGCAGTGGGGGATTTCCAGAACGGTTCTCTTTTACGGATCGTTTATGGTTTTGGCTTTGATCCTGATGCTCTCACAAAGAAGTCTTCGCACACTGCCTAAACTTTCGGAAATGGCCCCGGCTTCTAACTAAGTAATCTATGTTCCCCCTCCCTATAAAAGGCTCGTTATTTGAATAATGAGCCTTTTATAGGGAGAGACCTACGCCGCAGGATGTTCTACAAAGAGTGCGTGGCAAGCTCGCGTGAGCGCTCGTTTTGCTCCGTAGTCTGCGGAGGCGGTGCTGGCAGGAAAACCCACCGACGCTGCACCGCGAAACTGAGGGGAATCAAGACCAGCTCGGTCAGGATCTTCGCCACGATGAGCATGACCCCGAGAGCGGTGAGAACCTCCATCAGCGCGGCATTTGCAAGTAAGATCCCCACCGCTAAAATCGCATAGCGCCCCAGAGACACCGCCCGCGAGGGGCGATCGGCACCGTCGTTCATGAGCATACGGTTAATACTGAAATTCGTCAGCGCCGAGATAATGCGCGCCAGCACAATCGCCGGGAGCAGGGCAAAACCCGCGCCTACGAGGGCAAAGAGGGCGAGCGCATCCACGATAAACCCGGTGCAGGAAGATACTAAGAATCCCAGTAGCGGCGCGTAGATTCGTGCGGAATCGCGGATCGGGCGGAAATGACTGCTCGGGTTCCCCGGCTCATATACTTTCACGATAGGCAGCTCGATAAGCTCCACCCCGGCCCGGCTGGCACGAAGCAGCATTGAAAACTCGTATTCATATTTATCGCCGCGCAGGCTGAGAGCCCAATCAATCATCTGTGTGGTAAACCCACGGAGCCCCGTCTGGGTGTCGGCGATGCGAGTGCCCGTCGCCAGCGTGAAGAACCCGACAGTAAGCGCATTACCCAACCGGGAACGCAGAGGGACAGCGGGCTCAGTGAACTCGGCGCGAGTATCCGGCAGGGTGCGTACCCCCAGCACGAGGGCGCGCGTACCGATGCTCGCCATTCGCTCTGTTTTGGCACCCACCCGCAGAATATCGCGGGGTAAATGCTGCCCGTCAGCATCCGCCGTCACTACAATTTGATCGGGCCGATGCGTCCGTGCCCACGCCAACCCGGTGCGCAGAGCCGCCCCTTTTCCGCGGTTTGCAGGGTGAGTAATAATCGTGACGCCCCGAATCGCCAACTCAGTAAAGATCGGCACGTAGGTGCTTCCCGAGCCGTCATCGACCACCAGAATTTCGGCGTGCGCATCCAAATCTGTAATCTGCTGCGCCAGCCGCACGAGAGATTCATCCGGTTTATAGGCGGGTATCAGGATTATCATGATGCGCTCCCGGCGATGTACAGAATATCGCTGGTTCCGCGTTCTTTGGTGCCGCCCATCGGCTTATTGACTAGCTGGTTGTTGAAGACCATCACCGAAGATCCGCCGCCGTCTAGGTTATAGGCGCTCACGCATCCGAGTTCCTTGAACATATAGGCAAATTCGGGCATGGTGACTCCGCGCGAATACCCGTCGGAACGCCCATCGACCACGATAAATACGAGGTGGTTCTGCCCGAGCACGCCCACGCCGGTACGCGGCTGGTTGCCTTGAATGGAGTGGTTGCCGAAGTTGGTATCGACTTCAACCTGGTCGATGCCGCTGATAACCTCTGAGTCCCGCACGAGTGCCGGTCCGAAGGAAAGCGTATTCCAGACGCCTTCGTTGAGGAGCTGCTGCGCGTTCGTGCCGGTTTCGTCGTAGAGTTTGACGGAGCCGTCTTGGTAGAACGCGAGTCCTTCACGGGCGCCGGAATCGCGGTATGCCACACCGTTGCGAATGACGATGCCGGTGTCACGGAACCCGTAGTAGTCGCCGTTAATCGCCCAGATGCCGTTGTGCTGCGCGGCGATATTGGAGGGCGTATCGATAATGTTTTGCCCGAATTTGTTGTTGGCGAAGGCTCCGCGCAGCAGGGTCATGGCGTTGAGTTTGATCTCTGCGGCAAAGGAAACGACCGCGTTGTTCCCGCTTCCTTCGGTGGATTTAGTAATGGTGATAGAGCCTTCGCTGGCGCTCAGACCATCAGAGGTGATCTTAACGTTGGTGAGTTCGCTGGGGCTTGAGGCATCATCAGATGATGAATTATTATTCTTTGCCTGTTGTGATTTTTCATAGGCTACGGTATCGTCAATCTGCGTATGCTCGGCAAGATAACGATTATATGCCCAGCCAGCACCAACACCCGCGACAGCAAGGGTGCCGAGGCCGCCTCCTAAGAGAACGCGCCTAGTTACTTTCTTTTTCTTGGGTTTCTGGGATGTTTTAGAAGTCTCTTCGACCTGTTCGGCTGGCAGTGTTGCAGTAGTATTTTCGTTCTTCATGATTCTAGAATGCGTGGCATTTCTCGTTTTAAAACATGAAGAAGCTATGTTTTAGCTATGTATGAGTATTCATTTCCGGGGATCGCCTCACCATTCGCATATACTCCACACAGCTTGATGCTTTAGATGCCAGACCGTCTTCGTCCGATTTCTATTTCGCGAGTTATTGTGCATCGGGCGACTTAAATAACCGCAAAATGCACAATAACTCGCAATAAGCCTGCCGCCTCTACTTGATACGCACTTACGCGCCGGTGAGGTTATCGAGGTGCCGCTTTGTGACGGAGTCAAAGAGGTCAAGACTCTGTGCGGAGCGTGCTATCAGCTGCGCGCCCTGCACCGTGCAGAATAAGGACTCCGCCTCTGCCTGCGCATGCTCGGGATCGTACCCGGCGTGCTCAAAACGCTCGGCGATCCAGCGAATATTCTTAGTCTGAAAATCTGCGGTATTAATCTCGACAGGCTCACGGTTTTCAGCTTGGGCGCGCAGGGGAACGAACGTGGCATTGATATGCGTTCCCCGTTTCGCCGTCTTCTTGTCCTCTTCAGCATCGTGAGCGGATGCGCTCTGCCCCAGGGATTCCAGCGCCAGCATTGAGCAGAGGCAGAGTTTATAGCCCTGTTCCAGGTTCGCACGGTAAGGCCTTATATAGACTTCGAGTTCTTCGCGGAGGCTGTGTGCCGCCTCCACGCCCTGGCGTAGCGTCTCAAAAAAGTCTGTGCTGTACTTTTCGAAGGCTGCACGCACGAGATCTGATTTCACAGGGAAATAGTAGTGAATGCTGGGTTTTTTGATGTTCATTTTGCGCGCTATATCTGCGTAACTGAAACCACTGACGCCATTCCTTTGGATATAGTCGGTGGCTATGCACACAATATCATCTTTAGTTCCCATCATTCTCTCCTTATGTGATCGTTAAAATCCCCACGACCGCCGGCGCGGGGGCTGCGATGCGAATTCACCTTGCCATCACTGCTGTAACCGAGGACAATTCCCGCGAGCGCGATTTCATTGTCGGGAATATCCGGGTGGGCACGGACCTTATTCGGGTATTGTACATTTTCGTCGGTGACACTATCGTATCCACACCGCAGGATGCCCGCCAGCATCAGCAGATGCGCAAACGAACCAACATGAAAACCCTTAGACCGCCCAAGCACGCCCGCAAAGTATACAAAAAACCGGCCCAAGTCACCCTGCAGGGTACTTAAGCCGGTTCGCGTATGAGCGTAACGCTAGGCTCTGCCGCTACACCTCATCATCATATTTGGCATATTTCTCCGCGTATGCCGAGTAATCATCCTCATCATCATAGCGACGAGAAGATGATTCGGAGGATTTAGTGTTCTTAGCGTTGAGCTCGCGCTCAAGTGCACTGTAGTCGGTCTCGGGGCTGAAGTACTTCATCTCCCGAGCCTGCCGTGTTGCCTTAGCCTTCTGACGGCCGCGCCCCATGGCGTGACCCCCTCTTTCCTCATGTCCGCAGCCACCACACCCAAGGCGCGCATAACCCACGGATCGCTCTCTAGTCTTTCCTATGTTCTAGGGTACCTTGTTTTACCCCTCAATGTCTTGTTGATTGACAGATTCATGCTCAGAAAATCTATCGAATCTTCAGTTTCTTCGCCCAAAACCCGGCGAATTATGCATAAGGTTTGGGCTCCACCTCGCGCATTATACGCTGATGTGGAGCCCAAACCTTTGTAGGAGCCTTCTATAAGAGCCGCGCGTAGCAACCCATCTCTACAAGCCCGAGACTCAAAGATTTTATCCCCAAGTCCCTGGGAACAACCCGCACTAGCTGGCTGTAAAGCTACCTAGCTCGGTCGCACCGGATGCCAACGACGTTGCGTTGGAGTCCACAGCCGATGTTGTAGTGTACACCGTGTAACTCTGACCCTTGACGATCGATGAGCTAGAGACGAGAACCAACTGCACATTCGACTTGGTGACTTTATAGTTAGCCACCACTTTACCAGATGAATCCGCTACTTGAACCGTGGATCCTTGCTCAAATCCGGAACTATTGGTCAGTTTCAGGTAGCCGCTCGTCGAGTTGGTGGAGGGAGCCTCGAACATATCTGCCGTGCTGCCGCTGAGAACCGTGGCACCGTTGAGCAGCAAGTCGCCGTTGGTATCCAGCGCAGCGTTACCGCCTTGACTGGGACCGTTCACTATCAGCGTTCCTCCAGAAAGAGTTGTGACACCGTTCGAATCAATGCCATCACCCTCAGCATTGACGGTAATATTACCACCGCTCACGTTGATTGCAGCATCGACAACCTGAAAGGTTCCGCCACCACCACCGGGCATACCACCCTGCGGGGGCTGACCCATCCCCTGCTGGCCGGTACCTGTAGTTCCGTCCTGGGCGTTACCGCCGGGCATTGCCGGAGGCTGCCCCATGTTCTGGTTGCCTTGGTTCTGGGTGTTGTTCTGCTGTTGACCGGTACCTGTGGTTCCATTCTGCGACGTGCCGTCCTGCGAGGTTCCAGACATCGCAGGAGGCTGAGGCTGACCTGTCCCCTGCTGTTGTTGATTGGAGGTTCCGTTCTGCTGCCCACCCGGCAGGCTGCCCTGCTGCTGGTTGTTCTGCTGCTGATCGGCAGTATCAGAGGTGTTCGCGGATGAATCCGTGCTCTCAGAATCGCTTGTCTTCAGCGAGGCATTCATGCCGTCATCCGCACTCGTGACGTTTACATCGCCGCCAGAGACGTTGATGTACTGTGCCTCAATGCCTTCATCGGACTGTTCAACCGTCAGGGAGCCCCCGGAAATTTCGACGACCCGAGAGGCTTTGAAACCATCATCGCCCGCATTCACGGTCACGGTACCGTTGCTCAGGCGGGTCCAGCCCTGCCCCTCGTCGGTGTCGTTAGTAGACTTGATGCCGTCCTGCTGCGCGGTCACGTTAATAGTGCCGCCTAGGATATCCACATAATCCTTGCCCTTGATACCGGTGTTCGCCGCATTGACCTCAAGAGTGCCGCTGGCAATCACAAGGCCATCACTCGTGTGAATACCATCTTCGTGGTTGCCGTTCACCTTCAGGGTGCCTTCACCCGCGATCGTCAGGTCGGCCTTGGAATAGACCACAGCATCCGGATCATCTTCCCCGGTAGCGGTGTAGTCTGCGCCGTCGCCTATCGTATTGGTGGTGCCGGATGCGCTGTAAAGAATAACCTCGTCAGCGTTTACCACGTTCAGCGCGGCACCGCTGGAATTCGTGATATTTGCGTTATCGAGAACGAGCCGAACCGCGTCGCTGTTAGCGGTTTCAACCTTGATCTGCCCCTGGTATTCGCCGGAGAGTTTGTACGTGCCAGCCTTCGTGATGGTCAAGGTGCCGTCTTCAACGGTAACGCCGTCCGTTGCGGTGGGGTTTGACAGGTCAATCGCGGTTTCGGAGGAAGTGTCCCAGCTGAGGTCCTGTTCCGAATAGTGAGTATCGACGTCGAGTTTTTCGCCGCTTTTCACGCTGGTCGAGAATGACGAGCTGCTGGCGGCAGTGTCGGTGGCGGTTGCCGAGGATGTTGTCGCAGTCGTACCGACTGAGCTATCCACCGCCGTCGTGCCAGAGGCGAGGGCATTGCTTGTGGTTGAGCATCCGGTGAGCGCAAGCGCCGCGAGCAAAGTTACCGAGGTTGCCGAAGTCAGTATTTTTTTATTCATGGGGAAAGAATCACTTTCTATCTACACTGTTTGAGCAGTTTGTGAGTATTTTCAGGGTTTACATCCGAATTCTACGGGGTAACGGGTACCTGCCGCATCAAATTCACGGGTTCCTGCAGGCTCCTGATGTATGTGTCGTGTGATAGAAGTTGGATTTTCTGATGCATATTTGTGGCGTGCACCGCCACCCGCGCCGGAGTTTTGTGTGATGGTTTTATCCTGCGCAGGCTAAAGGTTGGAATAGGATTCTCTCCTCTCGTTATGTTTTACAGATCAGGGGTTGATGCCGTGAAAGTTCCACGTTCAACGGCACCAGGTGCAAGGGTGGTGGTCTTCAGATCCACCAGCGTGGGTGCTAGGTAAAGAGTGTATTCTTGACCCTTCACGATAGAGGGATTCGAGAAAAATACTTGTTTAACACCCGGAGTAATCACCCGGTAGTTTGCAACGACTTGTCCAGCAGAATCTACTGCCTGAACAGACTGCCCTTGTGGGAAAGTATCGTTATCTGCAATTCGCAGATACCCATTTGTGGAGTCGTCGATCGGGCGCTTGAAAAGCTCTACACCGCCGCCGCCAAATGAGATCCTGGCGTCGTTACTTACAGTAATGTCACCATTTGGATCAATAGGGTCATTGGCATCGTCTTGAGGACCATTGATTAGCAACTCGCCTCCTGTATAGAACTCGTGTCCGTTAGAGTCCATGCCGTCGGCACCCACGTTGAGGGTTACATTTCCACCGGTCATGTTGATCACGGTATCAATAACCTCTGTGGTATCGCGGGCACCACCCAAGGGTACGGGGCTGGCATCCGGCTGGTCGCTGTCTTCCTTCTGATCCTCATACTCTTGATCATTAGGCAGCTGGTCCTTGAGCGAGGCATTCACGCCGTCATTATTGCTGTTGATGAGCGTATTGCCGCCATGAATATTGACGTATTGCCCTTCAAGCCCTTCTTCAGACCCTTCGATGGTGAGCTTCCCGTCCAGAATCTCAAGGGTGCGCAACGCCTTGATGCCGTCGTCGCCAGCGCGGAGAACAGTGTCACCGCCAGCCACGCGCGCCCATCCAAGACCTTGTTTTTCGGTGTTGGTGGCTTTAATCGCGTCCTTTGCGGCTTCAATACGCAGGGTCCCGCCCTGAATATCCACGTAGTCCTTGCCTTTAAGTCCGGTCTTCGAGGAATTAATGTTAAGGGCACCGCCGGCAACAACCAGTCCTTTGGTGGTGTGCACCGTCTCGTCAAATTTGCCAGCGATATTCAGCGTTCCATCGCCCGCAAGGGTTAGGTTAGCGGTTGAGTAGATCGTAGAATCTGCCTCTTTTTTGCCCTGAACTGCGTATTCTGGGCCGTCGCTGAGGTTATTGGTGCTGCCCCGAGACGTGTAGATGACGGCTTCGTCGGCAGAGGTAATGTTGATAGCAGATCCGGTCTCATTCGTGATATTAACGCCGTCAAGAATGAGTTGAACTTTATCTGTCTTAGGGGCTTGAACCTTCACTTGCCCCGTATAGTCGCCAGACATACGGTAGGTTCCCCCCTTCGTAATCGTAATCGTGCCGTTTTGTTCGCTGACCCCATCGGTTGCGGTGGGATCTGCCAGATTGAGCGGAAGAACAGCATCCTGGTTCCAGGTCACGTCTTCTTGCGTAAAGTGAGTTTGCGCATTAATCTTTTCACCATTTTTGGTGTTCGAGGTGTATACACCAGATTTAAGTTCCTTCCCCTGTTCCTGTGCGGTCACAGTGGCTTTGGAGTTATCAGGGTTCCCGCTAATCGCGCATCCGGCAAGTGCCAACGATGCTGCAAAGGTGCATGTAAGAACAGATGTAAACCGGTTTTTGAACATCTCGAACGGGGTTCCTTATCTGTAGGGATTAAGTATCTCGGTAAAGATTGCCTCAACCATCCTACGCGAGAGGGTGGGGTTTCCAGAATGCCCTAACATGGTGAGCCTCTGGAAAACCCCACCCTATTCTTGTGCCGCGTTCTAAGACGTTACCCGCTCAGGGTCTAGATCTAAGCGGCAGGTTCAAGCTGCATCCAACGTTGAATCGTGCGCTTCCATTTGTTCGCCGGTAGCTGAGGATTCAGCGCAGCCATACCCGTAGCGAACTTAGAGATTTTGACGGGTCGGATACCCGCACGCCACAGATACTTATCAGCGACTGAAGGTGCGCTGCCGGATTTCGTTTCGATAATCACCGTACCGGGTGCAGTATATTCGGTACCGACCTGATACTTGGTTGGCCCTTCACCACCGTCTGCAGCGTACATGAGCACGCTTTCTGAAAGCGGAGTCCAGGTGAGCGAAGTATCAATCGTGAGGCGAGAATCCACCGGATTCTGCTCGGACTGGGGCAAATATACAGTCGTACGACGGTACCCGGTGCGGATAACCGGCTCCAGGTCATCGACAGACGCATCCGTCAGCTGCTCAAGCGCGGTAGCTACATATTCCTTGCCTTCTGCGGTGAGCATGTCACGGTTTTCGATAGAGTACGGAATACGTTCCTTGACCGTGAATTCACGAGCCCCTTCAGTCTTGACTTCCAAGAAGCTCAGGTCAGAATCCAGATAGCTGCGAGTACGTACCTTGAACCGGTTACGGCTGCCGATGGCGGAAGCCTTATAGCTCACCAGGTCAGGGGTGTCGAAGTATACAGAGTCATAGGCGAATTCACGCTGACCGTCGATTTCTAGGACGGCCGCTTCGTCGGCGGGAAGTTCAGCTAGGATAGATGCCGCATAGTCTGCGTCCACAATGTATTTGCGGTCCACACGGGTCTGCATAGCGGCCTTTTCGTTGAGTTCATCGAGGCTGATGCTCTGCCAATAGGTTGGCACGATAGACATGGTACTTTCCTCTCGGTGCCCGCTTCGGTGAGAAGACGGAGTATTATCTACCGCAGGGGTGTGCGTAGATTCCAAAGTCTGTGCGGCGCCACCCTGAAACGGGGTGTACGGCTGAGGTGCTTGGGGACTCATGGTAGGTCCTTTCAACGTATGAGTTTTTAGGTGTAGTTTTAAGCAATATCTGCGAGATGAAGCCTAGGAAGCGTAGTATTCGTAGTTCGCGTTAAGGTGTTCTTGGAGTTGGGGAAGCTCTTTGTAGGTGATGGTCACCTGTGTGGTGTCGTTGAGCAGGTCAAGCTCCAGGATCTTAGCGGAGACGACCTCGTACCCGAGGCGCGATTCCAGATAGGCTTTTAGGGTGCCTTCGTCGCTGATAGCGCGATCCACCGTGACTGTTTGGGTGCGCGGCTGGTTTTTCGCTTCAAAGATCGGTGAATCCAGTAGTGCGATAATTCCGACTAGTACCACCATGAGGATGAAGGCTATATATGGCGGGTCAAGCCGCACACCGGAGATCAAACCGAGGGCGAGAGATACGAAGTAGTACCCGACCTCGCGCTGGCTTAGGGAGGTAGACCGCAGGCGGATAATGGAAAGAACGCCGAAGAGTCCTAGACCCATAGCGCCCGCGGTGCTTCCGGCATGTGCCAGGGCGACCGTTACGGTGAAAACACCGGCGTTGATAACCGCGTATGAAATCATGAGTTCACGGGTCTTATGACGAATCATGTACAGGGTGCAGAGCGTGCCAATTGCTACTAGGTCTGCCAGTCCCATCATCAAGATATCCATTGGACTCTCCGTTCCGTTTTGTGTGCCGTTATGTTCTTGTATTTCTAGGTTCGCGCCCGTTCCTGTGTTCTTCCTGTGTCTGTCTTAACTTGTAGTTATGTATTTCGTGCATATCTAAAAGTTCCCCGCGATTACAGGGAATAAAGGATGAAGAACGAGACTCAGTACTACAAAAATGTGGTGGTATGCTCATAAAAATTCAGAATTTGCATATACGGAACGTGTAGCGCCTATCTAGAGGTCTTAAGGATGCGCAAAAGGCACATTCTGACTTAGATAACGTCTCCTATGCAAATCCTGATTGGTACGCTTTTCGATCGTTATTACTGTCGAGAGGGGTCTTGCTACGGAGGGCGGCTATCGGCAGCTTTTTTGTGGAAACTCTCTTCCTAGATTTTGAGGTTTAAACAGCAAAATCCCCCGCTCCTCAACCATGAGGAACGAGGGATTCTATGTAGCCTCCGGCAGCTTCTAAAGCCGCCCAGAGGACTTGATCATCTAATCCTTTAGGCACGCTTGCGCTTACGCAGAGCAGCTACGGTTGCACCGCCCACGCCCAGAGCAACCATACCCAGACCTGCTACGGTCAGAGCACCGTTGGCACCGGTGTTAGCCAGCTTGCCATTGCTGTTCGAAGAAGCGTTATTAGAGCCGTTATTGTTGTTATCCGAAACGTAACCTGCACCGCCGTTACCGTTGGATGCGCTACCCTGCTCGCCATTGCCGCCGTTGCTTTCGCAAGCTACGCCGTCATGATCGCTGTCGAGCTTCTCAGAGTATGCAGCGTCGCCGCGCTTAATGTCCTTGAAACCTGCTTCTTTAGCCTCTTCGCAGGTTGCAAACTGGTGAGCACCATTAGCTGCCTCAGCATTGGTAGCTGCGGCGGGGGTTTTCGCATCTGCACTCTGGTTAGCAGTCTCGGTCTGGCTGGAACTGTCAGAATCGGCTGCCTGTTTGGTAGTCTCGGTCTGGGTACCTTGCTCTTCGGTCTTCTTCTGCTCGTCGCCGGTGGCGCCCTGGCCGCCCTTACCGCTTTCATCTTCTTTCTTATCACCCTGGTCAGTGTTACCGTTACCACCGCCGGGCAGAGAGGAAGAACTCTGGTCGTTTGCCTGCTGGTTGTTGTCGCCTGCTGCAACGACCTCGACGGTTGCAGCCGCACCGCCGCGTTTCACGTCGCCCTCTTTGAGTGAACCGGTGAGCACGTTGATCTCAACCTGATCGCCAACCTTGAGGCCCTCGCTCCAAGGAACAGAGCCAGAAACGTTACCGTTTTCGTCTGCCTCAACCTTGGTCAGAGCACCGCCACCATTGACTTTAATAGCCAGAACAGAGCCAGACTTACCGTCTGCAGTCTTGAAACCAGAACCCTGGAAGTTCAGCGGCTGACCTTCTTTCCATTCGCTGGGGAAAGAAATAACAGCACCATCGCTGTAGGAATGACCCGCATTGGTCGGGGTAGATACGGACTGTGGGACCGACTGATCTGCAAATGCTGCCGGAATGGTAGTAAAACCGCCTACCAATCCGCAGCTCAGGGCTGCAACGGCACCGAAAGTAGCAATTTTTTTAGTTCTCATGTTTTATATACTACTCCTTAATGACTATTTCTAGGTCAATATGACGTGGAATTTTAGAGTTTTAAAAATGAAAATACTAACAATTTTGACACTCGCACTATTTCGATTTCTACACATAACATTAAATATCATGTTTAACTTTTGAGTTTTGTAATGTTATGCGGGCAGTTTCTTATACCCACCCATGAGCTGCCATTGCGCTGTTGTACCCTTCGACGCCCCCATCCTTCCATCACAAAAATGCTCTTTATTTGAACAAAGCGTTGGAAACCCCTCTTTGTTCAAATAAAGAGCATTTTTAGCGCATTCAACTATCAATCAATATTTTAGAGATCCAGGCGGTCTAATAATTCCTCAAGACCCTCCCCCACGCCCGTGCGCCACAGATAGGTGACGCGCGCATCCGCGCGCCCGGGACCACCATTCATAACTGCCACGGGTTTATCCGCGCGCAGGGCATCAAGCACAATCTTGTAGCTGCTCATAACCGCGACCGAGGAACCCACCACCAGCACACCCGAAGAATCCGCGAGCATCTGCTGCTGGCGAGCCTTCCGGTCGGCGGGCACGGATTCACCAAAATAGACGACATCCGGTTTGAGTTTCGTCGAGCCGCAGACCGTGCACCCCACCATCTGGAAGCTGCGAATATAGTCGTTGTCGAGCTCAACATCACCGTCAGGGTTGACCTGCAATTCGGTACTTTCGAGGCGTTCCAGATACCCCGGATTTGCTGCATCCAGGCGGATATCCAGGCTCTCACGCGACTCGCGCGTTCCGCAGTCCAGGCACAGAATTGAGGATAAATCGCCGTGCAGCGCCAGCACGTTCTTGCTTCCGGCACTCACGTGCAGACCATCAACATTTTGGGTAATCAGGCCGTTCACCGCACCCGCATGCTCAAGTTCGGCGAGCGCATAGTGGGCTCGATTCGGGGATGCGCGGCGCATGCGCCTCCACCCAACGTAAGACCGAGCCCAGTAGCGTTGTCGGGCGGCATCGTCGTAACGGAATTCTTGGTAGGTCATGGGCCGGTGGTCTAGGAGCGATCCGGAGGGTCCGCGGTAGTCGGGAATACCGGATTCGGTGCTGACCCCGGCACCGGTGAGCGCCAGAACGCCACCGGTACGGAGCATTTTTTCGATGCCCTCGGCAGCGTATAGAGGGTTGTGCGGGGTAACGGTTTCGGTGACGACTCGTTCAATGGAGCGAATGGCGGCGCGATGCGCGGAGGCGATGAGTGTGCTTTTCTCGCCCGCGTCTGCAAAGTTCTGCGTATCGGTCCATTTTTCCATGTGTCTAGTGTATGTCGGGAATATTTCTCTCCCCCAGTTAGGGACGGGCAACCTACTTCCCTGTTCGGGTTCCCTTGATCACAAACTCCTATATACAAGACTAGTATTACTGATAGTATTATTAGCAACAGCAATAGTGAAAGGAAGCATCATGGCAACCCCAACTATCGACGCTATGATCCTGGGAGCTCTGCACGAGCACCCCATGAGCGCCTACGAAATGAACAAAATGATGGATCAGCGCGGAGTGCGCGGTTGGGCGCGCATCAGCTCACCCTCCGTATACCGCAACCTGGTGCAGCTCTATAAGCAGGGATATGTGGAGAGCACCACCGTCAAAGACAGTGCTATGCCTGAGCGCACGGTCTATTCCATTACTCTCGAAGGCAAGGAACGTCTTCATGAGCTTCTCTACGATATTGCCTCCAGCCCGGCGCGCGTAGATTTCAACTTCGTCTCTGTCATCGCGAATATCCGTATGGTGGACGAGAAGATGGGGCACGAGCTGTTGCAGTCTATCGCCGATACCTACAGCGAGTGGGCAGATCGGCTGGAGCAGGCTGCCGCATCCATCGACGACCAGATAGAGGCGAAGGCAACCCTAGAGCTGTGTTCCGATACCTACCGACTCATTGCGGACTGGGCACGCAAATTCGAGAAGGATTTCTACCAGAATCGCAAGAAGTAAGAGCTGATTCCGCGCGCTAAAGACTGAGTTCTGGGAGCATAAACTATGCTCCCGCCTCGGGCAAAGATAAAAACACAGCTCGGCACGAAACCTTATGAATTATGTTTCATCCATAGGTATGACGTGGTTTCCTCGGAGTAACTAGCCCTCCTTGAAAGTGCCTGTAGGGCGAGCAGTAGAATGATTTTTATGTCAAACACTATGAAAACAATTGCTATGCTACGTTCCCTACCAATTTCTGATCCAGAAGCGCTCATTGAGGCTGAAATGCCCATCCCTGTTCCGGGCGCCCAGGATCTCCTGGTTCGAGTGAAAGCTGTCTCCATCAATCCCGTGGATGTCAAGGTACGCACGGGTGCAGGAGTTCAGCAAGATCCTAAAATTCTTGGTTGGGATGCGGCAGGTATCGTCGAGTCCGTAGGGGAAAATGCGTCTGGTTTTGCCCCTGGCGATGAGGTTTATTACGCTGGTGATCTCACACGCCCAGGTTCAAACGCGGAATATCAGACGGTAGATTACCGTATTGTCGCTAAGAAACCTGCATCGCTGGGGTTCACGGAAGCGGCTGCCATTCCACTTACCGCAATCACTGCGTGGGAAACGCTCTTTGATCATATGGGTCTCACCAAAGATACTTCGGGTAACCTTTTGGTGATTGGAGGGGCAGGCGGAGTCGGTTCTATGGTGATCCAGCTTGCAAAAGCACGAACTTCTCTTCGCGTAATTGCATCAGCCTCACGCCGAGAATCCGCTGAATGGTGCAAGAAGCTGGGAGCGGATGACATTGTGGATCACAGTAAAGATTTGGGGCAGCAAGTTCAGGATCTTGGCGGCGCCGACTACGTTTTCTCTGCTTACACTGAACATCGTGAAGAGGATATTGCCTCTGCCATGAATCCGCAGAGTCAATTAGTTTTTATTGATGATCCTCAGACTTTTAACATTGGCGCTTTTAAACCTAAGTCGATCTCTGTGACGCCAGAATTTATGTTCACTCGTTCCATGTTTGCAACAGAGGATATGGCGTATCAGTCTGATCTGCTGAGGCAGATAGCCGACATGATTGACTCGGGACAGATTACGGGTACTCTCACCGAGACCTTAACAGGACTTAGTGTTGAGTCTTTCCGTGAGGGGCATCAGAAAGTTGAAAGTTCCCATATGATTGGAAAACTCGTCATCTCTTATTCTTAAACTCCCGTCAATATGAGGAGGGGCTATTGTGCAGACGATAACCCCTCCTCATATATATTCTGCCGCTATTTCGTCGTATCGTACACGTCTTGTGCGTCAAGTACTTCTTGTTTATGAGCCTCAGACCATTGGCGAAGAACCCGTAAAGGCTCAATCAAGGTTTCGCCCAAAGAGGTAAGTTTATATTCCACAGTGACAGGTACGGTAGGAAAGATAGTCCTGCTTACCAAACCGTCACGTTCTAGTGTTCGGAGGTTCTGGGTCAGAACTTTCTGCGTTATGCCGGTGATGCTACGCCTCAACTCTGAAAAACGTTGAGGTCCCTGCTGCAGACGCCCAATAATAAGTGCCGTCCATTTATCCGCGATCCTATCGAGAATATGTCGGCACGGACAGTTCTTGTTGTAAACGTCAGCGTTATTCTCACAAGTATCCATGAGGGAACTATAGCATTTTGAAATATCTAGAAGCTTATGCAAGCAGGCGTATCGATCCTTAGCTCTGCAAGCACGAACTCCTCCGGGAGTGGAAAGTTGCAGCGGGAGCGTAAACTACGCTCCCGCTGCAACTTAGCATTCTATTTTGCGCCGTGATGATTTAGTCGTCACGCTTGGAGGTCACTGACAGACCGTCCATTGCAACATCCGGGTTCACATCCACCTCTACGGTGTCGCCATCGTGGATAGCGCCCGAGAGGATGCCCTTCGCCAGACGGTCGCCGATCTCGCGCTGTACCAGGCGGCGCAGCGGGCGGGCGCCGAAGGCCGGATCGTACCCTGCCAAGCCCAGCCACTCCAGGGCGGCGGGGGTAACATCCAGGGTCAGGCGGCGGTCGGTCAGACGCTTGCCCATGCCCTGAATCTGCAGGTTCACAATCTGTCCCAGATGCTCGGAAGAGAGCGGCTCGAACATGATGATGTCATCCAGACGGTTCAGGAACTCGGGGCGGAACGCCTGGTGAACCACCTGCATCGCCTTCTCGGTGCGCTCCTCAAACGGCATCTCCTGATCGACCAGGTACTGGGAACCCAGGTTCGAGGTCAGAATCAGAATCACGTTGCGGAAGTCCACGGTGCGACCCTGACCGTCAGTCAAACGACCGTCATCAAGCACCTGCAGCAGGATATCGAAGACCTCGGGGTGGGCCTTCTCAACCTCATCCAGCAGCACCACGGAGTAGGGGCGACGGCGCACAGCCTCGGTCAACTGACCGCCCTCTTCGTGCCCCACGTATCCGGGAGGCGCACCCACCAAACGGGAAACGCTGTGCTTCTCGCCGTACTCACTCATGTCGATGCGCACCAGGGCGTGCTCGTCGTCAAACTGGAACTCCGCGAGAGCCTTCGCAAGCTCGGTCTTACCCACACCGGTCGGTCCCAGGAACAGGAAGGAACCAATCGGGCGGTTCGGGTCGGAAATTCCGGCGCGGGCGCGGCGAACCGCATCCGCCACGGCAACCACGGCGGCTTCCTGACCGATCAAGCGTTCACCGATACGTTTCTCCATCTCCAGCAACTTCTCGGATTCGCCCTGAAGCATGCGTCCGGCGGGAATACCCGTCCAGGAAGAGATAACCTCGGCAATGTCGTCAGCCGTGACCTCTTCAGAGACCATAGCCTCGCCATGAGCCTCAGTTTCGGCGCGCTGAGCTTCCTCCAGTTCCTTCTCCTTGGCGGGAATTTCGCCGTAGAGCAGGCGGGATGCATCCGCCAGGTTACCCTCACGCTGTGCCACCTCGGCACGCGAGCGCAGTTCGTCGATTTCACTCTTGAGATCACCCACACGGTTCAGACCGGCCTTTTCGGCTTCCCAGCGAGCGTTGAGCGCATCCAGCTGTTCTTTCTTATCAGCCATGTCTTTACGCAACGCCGCCAAGCGTTCCTTCGACGCCGGGTCGGTCTCGTTCTTGAGGGCCAGTTCTTCCATAGTCAGACGGTCTACGGCGCGGCGCAGCTGGTCGATTTCCTCGGGGGCCGAGTCGATCTCCATGCGCAGGCGCGATGCGGCCTCATCCACCAGGTCGATCGCCTTATCGGGCAGCTGACGTGAGGGAATGTACCTATTTGAAAGTGCTGCGGCGGCGACTAGGGCGGCATCCGAGATTTGCACCTTATGATGCGCCTCGTAGCGTTCCTTGAGCCCACGCAGAATACCGATAGTGTCATCAACACTAGGCTCACCCACGTACACCTGCTGGAAACGGCGTTCCAGGGCGGGGTCTTTCTCAATGTTCTCGCGGAACTCGTCGAGTGTGGTGGCGCCAATCATGCGCAGCTCACCGCGTGCCAGCATGGGCTTGAGCATATTGCCTGCATCCATAGAACCTTCGGATGCGCCCGCACCAACCACGGTGTGCATCTCGTCGATAAAGGTGACGATCTGGCCTTCGGATTTCTTGATTTCTTCGAGCACGGCCTTGAGGCGTTCCTCGAATTCTCCGCGGTATTTAGCGCCCGCAACCATGGATCCAAGGTCAAGGCTGATCAGGGTTTTACCGCGCAGGGATTCGGGGACGTCGCCGGAGACCATGCGCTGAGCCAACCCTTCGACCACGGCGGTTTTGCCGACGCCGGGTTCACCAATAAGCACGGGGTTGTTCTTGGTACGCCGGGAAAGCACCTGCACCACGCGGCGAATTTCGGAGTCTCGGCCGATCACGGGGTCGAGTTTACCTTCGCGGGCGAGCGCTGTCAGGTCGGTTCCGTACTTTTCAAGGGCCTGGAAGGTGCCTTCGGGGTCCGGGGTATCCACGGTGCGGTCTCCTCGTACTTGGGGAATGGTCTCTTCGATAACTTTGGCAGTTGCGCCCAGGTTTTCAAGTGCGCGAGCGGTATCGCTATCGCCGCTTGCGATGCCCAACAGCAGCATTTCGGTGGAGATATAGGTATCACCGAATTTCTGGGCGTGGGTCTGCGCGCTCTGAATAGCGGCGAGGGCGCTGCGGCTGAAGTTTGCGTTCTGCACCGATGCACCAGATGCCTTCGGCAGCTTCTTAATCTCTGCGGATGCGGCTTCCGAAATGGCGTCGATATCGAGCCCTGCGGCCTTGAGAACCGCTACGGCAACGCCTTCTCGCTGATCCATCAGTGCTTTGAGGATGTGCGCAGGTTCGATACTGGGGTTACCCGCTGTCTGCGCGTTCATATTAGCGGCGGAGAGCGCTTCTTGGCTCTTGGTGGTGAATTTTGCGTCCAAAACTGTGTCCTTTCGTGTGTTGTGCGGGGGCGCATCCTGCGCCTTCTTTTTACAGCTAACTTGAGTCTACTACACTCAATGTTTGGATGCAAGGGGTTACCGACGGTTTTCGGGACCAAAATTCAGTGCTAAAAAAGGCTCTTGATACGAATAAAGCGTATTTTTTCGCCGCTTTATTCGTATCAAGAGCCTTTTAGAGCGCGGGATGAGAGGATCAGACTAGATCTCTCAGTCCAAGAAGTCATACGGGCTTTGTTGTCGCGCCTGCTCCTCCAAAACCTCGTCGGTAACACCCTGCTGCATGCGCGCCGAGCGCCTATTGGCATTGAAAGCGACCACGGCGGCGGTAATAGCCATGGCAAAAGTCAAAATTCCGAAGGTATTCCCAAATCCTGCACCGTAGCCCACGTAATCGGCACCCGCGAGAGCGCCAATTCCCGACACCGGCACCCCGGCACGGTAGTCGGGAATGAACATCCCAAAGAGAAAAGCGAGCGCCCAGCAGGCCCACACGGAAAATACGAATCCCCAGGATGCACCAACCCGCAAGTGCTCGCCACTGGCAACGCGACGATGCGCATCACGAAACATCCACCACGCACCCAGGCACAGAATCACGGCAAGCGCGGGACCGAATGAGATAGCAAAAATGGGCACGAGATCACCGGCGGCACCAAAGAGGGCACGGCCTACGGTAATCCAGGCGGCAGAAACAAACGCCATGGGGTAGGCGGCATAGAGGGTTGCAACCTGCATGACGGCAGGTGTGCGTGCGGCTAATGAGTTTACGTGCGGGTGCGATCCGGCGTGCTCAGATTTTTCGTTCACTGTGCCATCTTAAACGGTTTGTGCCCCAGGCTGGGGCAGCACTCACCATGTCAGCGGGCTTTCTGCGGTAAATCCCGCATAAACCTAAACTTTAACCAAAAACTTTATTGTTATACTGAGCACATCAGGCGCTTGTGGGTGCCCATACCAACCACAGCGATAAATATTGGGAGCCTACATGAAAATACTGGCTTTAGGAGCAAGCGGTCGCACTGGAAGCCTTTTCACCCGCAAAGCGTTAGAGGAGGGACACACGGTCACCGCCTATGTGCGTAACCCCGATAAGGCGGCAGCGCTTTTGGGGGAACACCAGAACCTCATTATTGTCCCTGGTGCCCTGAACGATGCTGAGCGGCTCGCCACGGTTTCTTCCGGGCAGGATGTGATGGTTAGCATCCTGGGGCAGAAAGCTACGGTACGGGAGTTTCTATCGACCAAGTTTATGCAGAAGCGCCTGCCGCTCATTATGGAGGCGGTAGTGGGTGCGGGTGTGAAGCACTGCGTTATTATGAGCGCCTACGGGGTGGGTGATACGGTACGGAGTGCATCTTTCTTAATGCGTGTAGTGTGTAAGACCATTATGCGCAGTATTTTTAGGGACCGCGTGAAGGCCGACGCTATGGTTACTAAGTATCAGCCGTATATTTCGCGGGCACTGCCGGGCAGGCTGACAGATAAGCCTGGTAAGGGCGGGGCGAAGGTGGTTGATGTGACGAGTGTTGCACAGGTTCCGGGTATCCCGACGATTGCCCGTGAGGATGTTGCTGATGCTCTGCTCAATATTGCGGGAAACCCACTGAACGCGGGGACAGATTTTTTGGTAACGATTGATGACGTTGTCCTACGGGCTACCTAGAAATGCCCGGTAGGCTTAATGGCATGAGCATTAATATTCAGGGGAATTTTCCTCAAGCAATTCTTTTCGACCATGACGGCACGCTTGTGGATACCGAGCCGGTGTGGGCTGCCGCGAAGGTTGCTCTAGCGGCCGAGTTCGGCGGCACCTGGACCGAGCAGGATACCCTGGATTGTCTGGGGCTTTCCATGAAATTTACGCTTGACCGCCTGCGCGAACGCGGGGTTGATCTGCTGGATGAGCAGATTAACGAGCGCCTAGTTGCCAAGGTTCGTGAGGCGCTGGCGCATCAGCAGGTGGAGTTTCTGCCCGGTATTGAGCGTTTCCTGACCCAAGTGCGTGATGCCCAGATTCCGGCGGCAATTGTTACGAACGCGACTACGTCGATCGCTCAGCGTACAGCCGATGCCGCCCCGGAAGGAACGTTCTCGGTCGTTATTGGCAACGATGAGACAACGCATCCGAAGCCGGATCCACAACCGTACCTTTTGGCGGCACAGCGTTTGGGAGTTGAGCCCAGCCGGTGTGTGGCGCTTGAGGATTCACCCTCCGGAGTGCGCAGCGCAACAGCGGCGGGCATGAAGGTAATTGTAGTGCCGGGTGAGCTTGAGGTTCCTGCCGAGCTGGGGAATGCCCGCATGTTACATACCGAGTTAACGTTGGATGCGGTGCGCGCCTCAGGCGAATAGCCGCCCGATTTTCGCGTTCCTCACCGTATTCACGATGATGGTTCGCTGATTGCACAGGGTTGTAGCAGGGTGTGCTAAGCCTTATCTGGGCTATTTTTTAGCGTTGCCAGAACCACACCCAAAGCCGCCCTTATTATGAATTACTAAAAATAAACTTGACTCCGGGACGTAAAAATGATTTACTAAGGATAACGCTTTTGTGGGGAGATAGCGGGTGAGAATCCCCCGCCGTCTACCCCCTTGAAGCAGCATCTACGCACTAAGAAGGAGTCTCACATGACATTCGCACAATACACCGCACCCGGTCTTACTCTTGACGAAGGCAAAGAGATTTCCGAGGTTCTACAGGCTCGCCTGCACGACCTCAACGAACTGCATCTTTCCCTGAAGCACGCACACTGGAACGTAACTGGTCCCGACTTCATCGCCGTGCACGAAATGATTGACCCGCAGGTCGATACTGTTCGCAACTTCGTGGACGACATCGCAGAACGTATGGCAACCCTGGGTGCAACCCCCAACGGTCTCGCCGGTGCACTGGTCGCAGCACGCAACCACGAGGATTACCCCGTAGGCCGCGCTCGCGTGACCGAGCACCTGCATGCCCTCAACGACGTCTACACCCGCGTGATCGAAGACCAGCGCAAGGCTATCGAGTTCGCCGGCAAGGTTGACCCCATTACCGAGGATCTGCTGATCGGTCAGACCGCTGAGCTTGAGAAGTTCCAGTGGTTCGTTCGCGCATTCCTAGAGAACAGCGCAGGCGAAATCAAGTAATCCGCACACAGGATTTTAGAACGAAAGGTGCCGTCTCCCCTACGCGGGAGGCGGCACCTTTTTCTTAACAACCGTTTCTCACGCTACCTGTAAATTTTTTTTCGCATGAAGAAACGTACCAATGAGGGTACTGGGAAAGATATTTTTCGACACAGCGAACATAAAAGCACCGGCACCTTTTCCTAGATTTTCGAGTACGAACCCCCTATGCTGGTGAGTTGCACACCAATCTACCCGGGATATCTATGACATCGGCCGAACCGCATAAAACTCAGAGCGAGCATCTTCTCACCACCCAAACTGAGGGGGTTCGCACCGCATCCGACGATTCTTCCCCGGCAACCGGGCGCATACCAGCACGGCACCACGCCGTCACCCAGCCGAGCGACGCGCAAATCCGGCGGTGGCGGCGTTATCTCGCCGATGAAGAGTCGGAGGCGCGCATCTACCGCTACCTGGCCCAGCGTGCCGAGGGCGAAGAGCGTGAGATTCTGATGCAGGTTGCCGAGGCTGAGAAACGCCATCAACAGCACTGGCGCGATATGCTTGGCGAACATGCCGGTAAACCCTCACGTCCTTCGCTGTCTTCGGCGATTTTGCAGTTCCTTGCGCGGCATTTCGGGTCGGTTTTTATTCTGGCGATGGCTCAGCGGGCCGAATCCCGCTCCCCCTACGCCGAAGATCCGGACGCCACCGAAGAGATGGCGGCTGACGAAGCTATTCACGAAGAAATCATCCGTGCCCTGGCCACTAACGGGCGTGAAAAGCTCTCGGGTAACTTCCGCGCGGCGGTGTTTGGCGCGAACGACGGGCTGGTCTCGAATTTGGCTCTGACGATCGGTATTACCGCCTCGGGCGCATCCAGTTCTATGGTGTTACTTTCGGGGATTGCCGGGCTGCTCTCGGGTGCGCTTTCTATGGCGGCGGGCGAGTTCGTTTCGGTACGTTCTCAGCGCGAACTTTTGGACGCATCCCAGCCGACCCAGGTGACCCTGCGTGTGGCGAGTGACCTTGATATTGATGCGAACGAGCTTGAGCTCATTTACCGGGCGCGCGGCATGGATGAGGAGGCGGCGCACCACCGCGCGCTGGAACGTTTCGGGTACCTTGACTGCGATTGTGACCCGTCGCTGTCGCATCGTGCTAATGAGGAAGGTGAGGAAGAGAACGTAGCACTGGGGACGGATATTGGCGCGGCGGCGGCATCGTTTAGCTTCTTCGCGTCCGGGGCGCTCGTGCCGATTCTGCCCTATATTTTCGGGCTTTCCGGCCTCTGGGCGATGGCGCTTTCGCTCCTGTTCGTCGCCATGGCGCTGGGCTTCACCGGCGGTATTGTGGGTCTGCTCTCGGGGTCTTCCCCGATGCGCCGCGGGCTGCGCCAAATCCTTATCGGGCTAGGCGCGGCGGGCATCACCTACCTGCTGGGCCTAGCCTTCGGCACTACGCTGGGGTAGGTCTATTCCGTTCCATACTTTCTCTACGCCAGCGGCGTTGCCCCTTTGCGATATACGAAATGCCACGCATATGACGTGGCATCCGGAACTGGCGCATCCAAGCAGTCTTTCAGCTTTAGCTACTTGCATATCAGGTCATCGGCTATACAGCATTGCGCAAAGAGTAATCATAATGGAGAGACTGGTTCTTTGTTTTACACTCCCTCGCAAGCCCAATAGAAAAACTCCTGCCGTTGGCACTCTCCCGATAGTGGAGGGCCGTTGACAGGAGCGAATTAGTACTTTGATTATATATGAATCCCCGGCGGCGCGAGCGTAATACTCACGCCGCCGGGGGTCCTATTAGCTGCCCGAATGGGCGGGATGCTACTTGTTCGCGAAGATTTCGCGCATCAGATTAGCGGCTTCGGAGGGGGTCTTGCCAACCTTCACGCCAGCAGCCTCCAGGGCCTCTTTCTTCGCCTGAGCGGTACCCGAAGAACCTGAGACGATCGCACCCGCGTGGCCCATGGTCTTGCCCTCAGGAGCGGTGAAACCAGCCACGTAACCGACTACGGGCTTGGTGACGTTTGCCTTGATGTACTCGGCGGCACGCTCCTCCGCGTCGCCACCAATCTCACCAATCATCACAATGCCCTCGGTCTCCGGGTCAGCCTCGAAAGCCTCCAGAGCGTCAATATGGGTGGTGCCGATAATCGGGTCGCCGCCAATACCGATAGCGGTGGTGAACCCAATGTCGGCAAGCTCGAACATCATCTGGTAGGTGAGGGTACCCGACTTGGAGACAAGACCGATCTTGCCCTTACCGGTGATATTCGCCGGGGTAATGCCAACCAGGCACTCCTCAGGGGTGATAATGCCGGGGCAGTTCGGCCCAATAATGCGGGTAATCTGCTTGCCGCTCTCGTCCACCGAAGCTTTCGCGGCAGCCCAGAACTCAGCGGTATCCTGCACAGGCACGCCCTCGGTAATGACGACGACCAGACCGATCTTAGCCTCAATAGCCTCAAGCACGGCGGCCTTGGTGAAGGCGGGCGGCACGAAAACGATCGAAACGTTCGCACCGGTTTCAGCGATAGCCTCGGCAACAGTACCGAAAACTTTCAGCTCAACATCGGAGCCGTCCTTTGCCTTGTGGGTAACGGTGGTGCCAGCCTTGCGGGCATTCACGCCGCCCACAATGTTCGTGCCGGCTGCGAGCATACGAGCGGTGTGCTTGGTGCCTTCGCCGCCGGTGATGCCCTGAACGATGACCTTAGAGTCTTTGTTCACAAAGATAGACATAGTTTTTCCTATAAATCCTTCGGTGGCGATTACGCCTTGTTAGCGAGCTCTGCTGCCTTATCGGCGCCTGAATCCATGGTGGTTGCCTGCACCACGAGCGGGTGGTTTGCCTCAGAGAGGATGCGGCGGCCTTCCTCCACGTTGTTGCCGTCCAGGCGCACCACAAGCGGCTTAGTTGCGGAATCGCCCAGAATCTCAAGCGCCTTCACGATGCCCTCAGCCACGGCATCGCACGAGGTGATACCGCCGAAGACGTTCACGAAAACGCTCTTAACCTGCTCATCGCCCAGAATAATCTCAAGACCCGCAGCCATAACCTCAGCGGATGCGCCGCCGCCGATATCGAGGAAGTTTGCGGGCTTCACGTTGCCGTGCTTTTCGCCAGCGTATGCCACCACATCCAGGGTAGACATCACCAGACCGGCGCCGTTGCCGACAACGCCAACTTCGCCGTCGAGCTTCACATAGTTCAGGTCGTGCTGCTTAGCTTTAGCTTCCAGCGGGTTTTCGGCGGATTTATCGACAAGCGCCACGTGATCCGGCTGGCGGAATTCCGCGTTATCGTCGAGAGAGACCTTGCCGTCAAGAGCCAGAATATCGCCTTCGGGGGTCTGCACGAGGGGGTTAACCTCAACGAGGGTTGCGTCTTCCTTCTTGAAGACATCGCCCAGCTTCACGAGAACCTCAACCACCTTAGGCTGCAGTTCAGCGGAGAACCCGGCGGCCTCAACAATCTCCTGCGCCTTAGCGGAGTCGATGCCCACCAGCGGGTCTACCTCAACCTTAGCGAGAGCCTCGGGGCGTTCAGCGGCGAGCTGCTCAATTTCCATGCCGCCTTCTACCGAGCACATGGCAAGGTACGAACGGTTTGCACGGTCAAGCAGAATCGAGAAATAGTATTCTTCAGCAATGTCGGCACCCTGTGCGACCAGCACGCGGTGAACGGTATGACCCTTGATATCCATACCAAGAATCTGCTGAGCGTACTCGTATGCCTCTTCAGGGTTTTTAGCGAGCTTCACACCGCCGGCCTTACCGCGGCCACCGGTCTTAACCTGAGCCTTAATGACGGTCAGGCCGCCGATTTCCTCAGCTGCTGCCTTTGCTTCTTCGGGAGTGGTCGCAACAATACCCTTGAGCACGGGTACACCGTGCTTTGCGAAGAGATCGCGCGCCTGGTATTCGAAAAGGTCCACAGGTGTCCTTCTTCGTCGAAGTGATGCCGCCGCATGGGATGCGACGGCCTGGTCTCATGAGGTTCATACGATGCGCCTTGGCACCCGTGCGGGCGCGCGAAAACGCTTTCGAAATCCTCTCGTCTCTACTTTATCGGAAATATAGGTTAGTGTGCACTTGTGGGTGCGCATCAACCCGGTTTTTGTGGGTGGCATCACGTGTTCAGATGCGCCCTACGGGTCGGGGGTTTACGAGACTTTCTCCAACGGCGCATACCGCAGCAGCAAACGCTTCTCTTCGGAGGCAAAACGCACCTTCGCCACGGTCTTATCGCCGGTGCCTTCCAGAGCGAGAACTCGGCCCTCTCCAAACTTGGTGTGGCGCACCGTATCGCCCACCTTCAGCTGCGGAATTTCCTTGCCTTGATGCACCCGTGATCGGTTGCGCACCGCTCCGGATGCGCTGGCTGCGGCCGCCAAACCGTAGCTTGCCGAACCATTGACCTCAGCGGTTGATGGTTCACGGTTCGCTCGGGTGCGGGATTCATCGTATCCTGTGCCGTAGCCGCCCGTGCTGCGCCCGTCTAACCCGCGCCCATCAGCATTGCGCCCACCGCCAGAGCTGTATCCGCTCGCCCCGCGATAGCCGCCCTGCCCGTAGCCTCCATATCCGCTGGCACCGTTGGCGTATGCCCCCATCCCGGAGGCACCAAACCCGGCAAAACCGCCCAGGCGGCGCCACTCGATCAGCTCCTCGGGAATCTCTTCCAGGAAGGGTGAGGGCGGGTTGAACTGACTCTTGCCCCACATCGTGCGGGTCTCAGAGCGGGTGATATAGAGCCGCTGCATCGCGCGCGTGAGCCCCACGTAGGCAAGGCGGCGTTCCTCGCTCATCTCGCCCTCGTCGGTCAGCGCCCGCTGATGCGGAAACAGCCCATGTTCCAGCCCAGTCAGGAAAACAACCGGGAACTCCAGGCCTTTGGCGGTGTGCAGGGTCATCAGGGTAATCATGCCCTGTGCCTTCGCCTCCGCGGCCTCGGCGGCAATCTGCGCGGCAGACGGGGTCTGACCGTCGGCGGAGGCGCCTCGGGACGGAATCGAGTCGGCATCAGCCACCAGCGAGACATGCTCTAAGAACTGTTCTAAGTCCGCGCCGGGGTTCTCCGCCTCAAACTCGACCATCGCATCCAGCAGCTCCGAGAGGTTTTCCACCCGGGATTCGTCCTGAATATCCTTAGATTCACGCAGGGCGGCGAGATAGCCGGACTGTTCGAGCACCGCCTCTAGGGTTGTAGCGGCCGATTCGGTGCGCGCAATCTGGGCGAGGTCGTCCATGAGCTTGACGAACTGAGCATACTTTTTCACGGCGGCAGCGCCCAAACCCGGCACACTCCCCGGCTCGGCGGCAGCGGCACGGGCGGCGGCGAAGAAAGAAATTCGCTGTGCCGATGCGTGATCGGCAACCACGGTCTCAGATTTCGCACCGATACCGCGTTTAGGTTCATTGAGAATACGCCGCACACTCACGTCGTCGTCCGGGTTTGAGAGGGCGCGCAGGTAGGCGAGCGCATCCTTAATTTCTTTGCGCTCATAGAACCGGGTGCCGCCGACCACGCGGTACGGCAGTCCGGCGCGCATCAGCAGTTCTTCAAGGGCGCGGGATTGAGCGTTGGTGCGGTAGAAAATCGCCACATCCGAGGGTTTGATGCCGTGTTCATCGGCAAGCCGGTCTATTTCTTGGGCGATATAGCGTGCCTCCGCATGTTCGGATTCGGCGACGTACCCCACGATTTTTGTGCCCTCCCCCGATGCCGTCCACAGCTTCTTGGGGCGGCGGTTGGGGTTGCGTTCAATCACGGCGTTCGCGGCAGAGAGAATGTTCTGCGTGGAACGGTAGTTCTGCTCCAGCAGAATAATGTGCGCATTGGGGTAGTCGCTCTCGAAATCCGTAATATTGCGAATATCAGCGCCGCGGAAGGCGTAAATCGACTGGTCTGAGTCGCCCACGACGGTCAGTTCGCCGGGCGGTGGAGCATCCGGGTACGGCCCCTGCTCACGAGTGTTTCCCTGCGGATGCGCCCCCACCAACTCCCGCACGAGCGCGTACTGGGCGTGGTTGGTGTCTTGGTATTCGTCCACCAGAATATGCCGGAATTTACGGCGGTAGTAGTTTGCGATTTCGGGGAACTTCTTGAGCAAAAACACGGTTTTGCCGATGAGGTCGTCAAAGTCAAGGGAGTTCGCGGCGCGAAGGCGCTGGGTGTAGACGGTGTAAATCTGTGCGATAGTCTTTTCCCACGGGTTATTCGCGGCTGCCGCACTGTATTCTTCGGCGCTCACCAGCTCGTTTTTGAGGGCGGAAATCCTGTGCCCCACGGCCTTGGGGGCAAACTTTTTAGTATCCAGGTTCAGCTCTTTGATAATGAGCGTGAGCAGGCGCTGCGAATCCGCCGAGTCATAGATCGTGAAGGTCGATTTGAGTCCGAGTGCCTTGGCTTCTCGGCGCAGCACGCGTACGCAGAAGCTGTGGAAGGTGGAAATCCACATGTGCTGTGCGCGCGGGCCGATCAGCGCTTGGATGCGCTCACGCATTTCCGCTGCGGCCTTGTTCGTGAAGGTGATGGCGAGAATCTGCCCGGGGGTTGCCCGCCCGGTTGCGAGCAGATGGGCGATGCGGTGCGTCAGCACGCGGGTTTTGCCAGACCCGGCCCCGGCGACGATCAGCAAGGGTGAACCGGCGTGTAAAACAGCTTCGCGCTGCCGGTCGTTAAGCCCGTCGATCAGGGTTGCGGGGTCGATTGTGCTGAGCGAATAGGTGCGCTCCCCGTAAGGGTCCTCGGGATTGTACTCGCTTCCGTACCCGCCCACTCGGTAGGCGGGCGGCATGAACTCGCCGAGCGCATCCTCGTGAGCGGTGACGGTTTGGGCGTTCACCGCTTCAGGGTTGAACTCTGGCATAAAAGATTCGTGAGCGAAGGGGTCTTCTTCGGGTGCGGAGGTATCTTCCGGCGGAATATGGGCATCATATTCGGGATCGTAGGGCGGCTGCGTGTTTTCGAGATCGGCAAAGAGGGTATCTGCGGCAGGTTCAACGCCGGATGCGGAGTTGGTGGGTTCGCTCATGATCTACCTCGCTGCCTAGAATACACGTTCGATATTCCATGCTACCGTATTTGCCCTCTCGCTCCCACCCATCGCGCCTGTTTGCCGCGCATAATTCGCTCTTAGCGGTACCCTACCGCGCGGTGTAGACATGTTACGATGACCGGATGGATCAGGTTATCACTCCCGCTATTTGGTGCGACGGCACCGCCGACGAAGCAGCGCAGTTCTACGCCGATGTTTTCCGCGATGCATCCATTGCCGAGCAGGCGCCCGGGATCGCGGCGACGGTCAGCATCCACGGTTTCAGGCTCTCGCTCATCAACGGCGGTAACCAGTACGCCCCGAACCCGTCGATCAGCTGCATCCTGAACTTTGATCCGCTCTTATTCGGCGGCGAGGAACAGGCTCGAACCTACCTTGATGAGCTCTATGAGCGGCTCAGCACCGGCGGCGTACTCATGGAGCTGGGTGAATACCCCTTCTCCCCGCGCTACGCCTGGGTTCGTGACCGTTTCGGCATGACCTGGCAGCTCATGCTCACCGACCCGGACGGCGATCCGCGCCCCTTTGTTATCCCATCCTTCATGTTCGGCGGTACTAATCATGCTAATGCCGAGGAGGCCACCGACGCTTGGATCGCCCTGTTTGATAACGCCCGCCGCGGTGCTCTGTACCGTTACGAGGAAGGCGGACCGCTGGATGCGGGTACGGTCATGTTCACCGACTTTACCCTGCGCGACACCTGGATGGCAGCCACGGACTCTGGGACCTTCCACGATTTCACCTTCACGCCCGGAGTCTCCATGATCGTCTCCTGCCGCGACCAGGAAGAGATCGACCGCTACTGGGCGGGGCTCTCCGCCGTGCCCGAGGCCGAGCGCTGTGGCTGGTGCATCGACCGCTGGGGAGTCTCGTGGCAGGTTGTCCCCCACAATATCGCCGAGCTCATGGCCGACGCCGCCACACGCGATAAGATCCTGCACATGGGCAAGATCGACTTGACCAAGCTGTAACCCGCTGCACCACGACCTTCCTGATATAGGGGTATCAGCAAAACGAGCAATGTCGCGCGGCAGAAGACCAAGAAGCCTGCCCTGCGTATACTCCCATTCTTTTGGTAAAGGCCCCACGCTGACACAACCAGTCGCTCTGCGCAATAATGGAAGGTATGGGTCTATCACAAGGTCAGAAGAAGCGCCTGTACGGCGAACAGGCACAGCAGGGGCAGAACCGACCGCAGTCCGGGCGAAAACCCCAAGAGCATAAAATTCATGAGCTCAAACAGGTCATGGATGACCGTGCCGTGCGCGCGAACGCGCCCGCCGAACAGCACCGTTCGAAGACCTTTCTGTATGTGGCGGTCACAATTTCCCTGCTGCTGGGTGCCTATGTGGCGTTCTGGGTGCTGCCGAGCTACGGCAGGCTGGCGAACGCCCAGGTTCCCGACCTCTCCCCTGTCACCTCAACGGATGCGCTGTCTGCCTTCGCCTCCGGGCTGGGCGACAATCTGGGTGCCTACACGTATGCGCATCGTTCGGTGGGCATAGTTTTTGCGCTCTTTTTTGGGCTTTCGCTGGCGTTCCTGGCGTACACGTCACGACTGCCGAAGGTGCTGCGGACACTGTTCACAGCGGCTCCGGTGGGCTACCTGCTCGCGCACATCGTCACGATTTTTATGCTGGATGCGGCGCTCGCCGACCCCGCACATCAGCCCGGCGCCCTGAACATGCTGTTACCCGTGGATTGGGCACTGCTGCTTCTATCTCTGGCGGGTATCGCATACCAGCTGGTGCGCAGCATGAAGGATGCGGCCTCCACCTTTATCGCGGGCGGGCCAAACGCCAAGGCAGACGGTAAACCCGAAGAATAACTCCCCCTCGTCTTCACTGTATGAAAAAGGAACCCTAATTCACGATTAGGGTTCCTTTTTATAGAGGGCTCACGCAGAACCCCGCGCGGAAGACGGGCTCGGGGCTAAACCCCTGCTGATGCGCTAGGGGAGCTCGACGGAGTTACAGGATCGTCATCGTCTTCAAACTGTGAAGCTATACCTGCAACAACCCAAGATCCGTTGCGGTATTCCGCCAGCAGGTGACCTTTAAATCCCCGTTTAGCGTCGCCTCCGCCGTCTGATACGTCCTCTACCTTCCCGTCGTCAACTTCAAATTTGCCGTAATTCATCGTAAAGGTACGTTTCCACGAGTAAACTTCTCCATCCCACACGGGCTTGTCTTCGTCCAAAGTGTAGGTTATTTTGGCGTTGTCCACCCAGCGTTTGCCGTCCCGTGCTCTCTGCAGCAGATCCTTCATCTCGCTGTCTAAGAAATGGTTTTTCTCGGATGTGCTCATCGGACCGTTTTCAATAAGCGAGTAGTCACCTGTATTAATGGCGTATTCGACCGTTGCCGCCGTATAGGCGATAGTGTCGCGCATCCCCTTGAGAGATTTCTCGGTGACACTCCCCGGTTTCTTGGGTTTGGGGGTGTTTCTCTGAGCGTGTTCCTTGGTGGCGGGCTCAAAGGTACCCGACTTCTCGTATTCGAGCACGGATTCAAAGTTAATATCGCCCTTGTAGCTGCCGCTCATATCGATACTCGGGCTCGGGCTTGACGACGCTGAACGTGATGCCGACGAACTGGAGCTTGAAGAACTCGACGAGGAACTAGAGCTCGACGAGCTGGAAGAAGACGATGAACTAGAGGATGCGGGCGACGTCGCCTCAATCCCATTCACCTTGGGAGCACAGGCAGATAAAAATACGGCACCGGCGCTAGAGCCCAGAACCAGTAAGGCGGTTCGGCGATCGAACAGAGAAGACATGAGTAGAGTTCTCCTTATCGGAAGTGTAGGACAAATCGGTATATGTTTAAGTTTAGGCTTGCACTGCCCCTTTGCGCGGCACAGCGCACAAGTTCCCGTCATCATCAGCAATACTCGTCGCACAGGGGTATAGAGCAGTACAGCACGCACATTAGTAGTCCGAAAGGATAAACAGAGTCCTTCGGAGATAAATACCTTTACAGAGGCAAGGGCACTTACGTTTTAGCTCTTAGACTTCGGTTGATTGGCAACCGCGATGGTATTCCAGGTGCCATCACGATACTGCGCCGTCAGATTACCTATAAATTTATCGCGATATATCATGTCGTGGTCTTCGTCTGAATGGTACTCAACTTTGCCGTCAACAACCTCGAATTTACCGTACTCAACGATAAATTCACGATCCCATTTGTATTCGCCATCGCCTTCAAGCCGGGGACTCTCTTCGGTGAGCGTATACTCGATCGTAATATTATCCGGCCAGAATGTGCCTTCGCGGGTTTTATCGAGTCGTTCCTTCTCTTCCCTCAAGAAGTAATTGCGTTCTGGTTCCGACATAGAGCTTTGCTCCAGCAGGGAATAGTCGCCCGTGTTGTAGGCGTATTGCGTTGCGGCAACCGCAAACGCGATGCTCAGGTAGAGACCTTTGAGCGATTTCTCATCCGCACCGGCAGGTTTCTTGGGTTTAGGAACATTTTTTGCCGGATGCTCCTTCGTAGCGGGCTCATATATACCGGATTTCTCGTATTCCAGAACGGACTCAAAATCGATTTTTCCGCCATAGCTGCCGCTCATATCAATATCGGTTGCACCAGACTGCGATGATGAGGATTCTGAGCTTGATGAGGCAGAAGCCGACGAGGAACTTGCCGAGGCTGAACTCGACGATGAAGAGCTTGAACTTGAAGAGGCACTCGGCGATGCATCAGACGACGATGCGCTCCCCGACCCAGAGCTTTCAGCGGTGGAATTACCACCGCACGCGCTCAGTAGTGCCGCACCGGCTCCGGTTCCGAACACGAACAATGCATTTCTGCGGGTAAAAATAGAAGACATCATTGCCTCTCTTAAATATGTACGGGGTATTTATCGGTCACTTTCAGAATAAGCGTATAGGGCTGCCTACTTCAGGATTTGCGGCAAAATGTTATGGAACCTTTATGTTCTACACCCTCAACACGGGCAACAGCGCCCTGCAGATAAAATAAAACCCGCTTGATGCTCCTCTCCGCGAGGAAACTGCATCAAGCGGGTTCGCTACCCGTGCCCCCGAGACGATTCGAACGTCCGACACCTTCTTTAGGAGAGAAGTGCTCTATCCCCTGAGCTACGGGGGCAACTCGTTCCATTATACGAGCATCATACAGGTTTTAGCATCTTACACGCCCCTAGAATAGACGAGTGAGTATTTTTATTGACCCGCCCGTCTGGCCCGCGCACGGCACGGTCTTTTCGCACCTGATTTCTGACACTTCTTTGGCGGAACTTCACGATTTTGCGGCAAAAACCGGCATAAGTCCACGTGCCTTCGATGCCGACCACTACGACGTTCCCGCGTATCGGTACGAGGGGCTGGTTCGTGCAGGTGCGCGCGAGGTGAGCGGATCGCAGCTGACGCGCATCCTGATAGGCAGCGGGCTGCGGGTGCCGCTGCGGGAACGCCCTAATAAAATACGCCCGCGCCTCATGCGCGCCTGGGAGTCGTTGCTGCCCGGACACACGGAGCTGGGCGAAGATCTGCTGGCGCGTTACGAGCAGCCGCATCGGAAATACCACACGAGCGTGCATCTTTCGGAAATGCTCACCGCGCTCAAGACCCTTTACGAACGACACCACACCGCAACCCCGCGGGCGGTACTTCTGGCGGCATGGTTTCATGATGCCGTCTACGAGGCAAATCCCGGCGAAGATGAGGCGGCTAGTGCCGATCTCGCACGCACCACCCTCACTCCCCTGGCAAGCACCGGGTCCCTCACGAACCGCGAGGTTACCGCTATTGCGCACCTGATAGAGCTCACGGCTTCTCACCAACTAGCCGATGGTATTGAGGAATATACCTCTGGCGCACTTACCCGTGCCGATGCAGCATTCTTCCTTGATGCCGACCTTGCGATTCTCGCCGCCGATAGCCCGCGTTATACCCGCTATGTCGCCGGGGTTCGCGCCGAGTATGCTCATTACGCTTCTGACGCTTTCACTCGCGGCCGAGCGGGGATTCTGCAAGGTTTTCTGAACCGCACAGCGATCTATGCCTCAGACACCGCGCATCTTCTCTGGGATGCGCCCGCGCGTCTGAACCTCCGTACCGAGCTGGAGGGCTACCGCGCAGCATTGAGCGAACAGCCAACCAAGGAGGCACACTGAATTGTGCCCGCCGATGAGCTAGTCCTGCTCACTGCGGGGATTTTTTCGTGCCCTCGTTTTCTTGCGGTAGATCATGCGGGCACTTACCATGCCGATAATAATGCCTATGCCGCCGACCACAGACACCCACATGGCCGGGTTACCGAGCGGCAGCGCGACGAGCAGACCGATCACAATGCCCGGAATCGCGCCCGCCACCATGCCGATGGCAAGGTACGTAAATTCCTGGTCGGAGCTGTTCTTAGGGCTTTCAAACTGTGTTGGCATTCTTCTATGGTACCCGCATATCCTACCCCGCAAGAACGCATTTTCGCCTCACGCCTAGAGACGTATACAGGGCGTGCGTCTCACAAACGATCAGACGCACGCCCCGTATAACCTACCGAAAATAGCCTGAGCCGGGCTTAGTAGTACATGCCGTGGCGATAATCCCAGCTGGGGAATGAGTCGCTCAGATGGCGCATAATCTCTTCATAGTCCAGACCCTTACGAATCAGGGTGGGGGCGGGAGTCACGCCGCGTTCACCGTGCTGTTCGGGCACTAGGTTGCCCTCGGCATCGACCATCGAGACCATCACGCCCTGTTCGTGGCGTGTTTCGTCGGTCTTATCGGGTTGAATGGATTTCACGTATTCATCGCCGCGCACAATCACGTCTACGCTGTTCTCGATGCGGTCGCCAATGCCCGTAACGCGCCCCTTATTCCCGATGCCCGAGGGGTTTGCCGAGCTCGCGAAGGTCAGTTTCCCTTCATTCTCCCAGAGGGCACGAACAATCTGTTCTGCGGGGGTGCCAAAACGCACCACGAAGCAGCTGGTTGCGCGCGCATCGCAGGCAAGTTCCTTCGTCGTTTCATCCGGCAGGTACTTTTCAGCGTCTTCGCGCCAGGGCAGAATGCATCCTAAAAGAATATCGTCGTCCCAGTGTTTCCGGTAGAATTCGCGGATTTCTGGGGTCATCTGGGCGAGTTTATCGAGCTGTTCTAAGGATGCGCACAGCACGACACCGGGCTTTTCGCGCTTGCGGAGCTTGGCATCAAATTTACGTTCGAGGCCTTCGCCATCAGTAGCCATGAGGATATAGCCAACCTTTGTGGGGGCGACGATCAGGCCGCCGGTGCCTGAGAGGGTCACTACAGCTGTCGGAGATGCCTCGCCCGTCCAGTCTTCACGGATGGGAGTTGATGATGTATTTTCCATAGTTCAAGTATTGTACTCGCCCAGAAGACAAGGCAAGCCTATCTTTATATAGTCACATCATGAGATATCCACATGACCACGATGCGGTCTCTCCCGCGTTTTTCTGCCATAGAGCCACGGGGCGAGGGCTCATGCGTCTAGAATCCGCACGCAAGCCATGAGTGTGCACCAAGTCTGACACCGAAGTTCGAAAGGCATATATACCTTACAGAGCACGCAAAGACGGCACCTATCCGATTGGACGGGTGCCGTCTTTGTCTAAGTTTTCTCTATCTCAGATGAGATTAGAAAGCGGTGTAGTAACCATCGACAGGCATGTAACCATTGCCATCAACGGGGGTCAGCTGGGTACCCTGCGAGGGGTTCAGAGCGGAGACCATCTGGCCGTTACCCACGTAGATACCAACGTGGTTGTAACCGTTGGTGAACACGATGTCGCCAGGCTGGGGGTTCGCGGTTGCGCGAAGCTCAGTGGACATGGTGTAGGTGTAAGGAGTCAGCTTGATGCCCTGCTGAGCAAAGATGTAGGAGACGAAGCCGGAGCAGTCCCATGCACCGTAGGAGCGACCGCCCCAAACGTAACCGGTGCCCTGAGCAGCCTTAGCTGCAGACACAATAGCGTCGCGGGTTGCGTTGTTGGTAGCGGGTGCAGGAGTCTGATCTGCTGCAGCAGCAGGTGCCTGTGCAGAAGTGGTCTCAACCTGTGCGGTCTGTTGTGCAGGTGCAACGTACTCGGTCTGCTGCTCAGCCTGAGGTGCAACGTAGGAAGTTGCGGGGGTCTGGTAGCTGCTGTAATCGTACTCATAGCTGCTGTAGTCGTAGCTCAAGTCGGTTGCTGCAGGAACCTCAGCAAATGCGTTTGCGGGAATGTTGGAACCGATAACAGCAGCACCGGCAACAGCAACGATACCTGCGTTACGAACAATCTTCTTAGCCATTAGTAATATTCCTCCATTGCCTGACGAGGTAAGCTGTCGGGCGCGAGCATGGATTCACTCGGTCACTTGCGCGACTTAGCCCCTAGGCTTCTCCCCTAAGGAGAAACCGAAAAGTGGTTCCCCCGCTTCTGCCGTATTGGGTAGACGTTCCTTGAAGTGCTGGCAGAACTCGGCGGATTCACTCCAAGGGTGTCCTCTTACGATTAGGATTTGGACACAAAATGAGAATACACAGAAAACTCTCAGTTGTCACCTCGTGTCGCCACCTTTTTTCACCCCAATAGTGTCAAATAGTCCATAACACGGAGTTAGTAATACTTTACGAAAAGAACACTTGTTCTTCTAAAATAAGCCTCTGACTAGTAGCTTTATACAGCGTTCCGCGAATTTGAGGGGTTTTATCAGCACTAATATCCAGCATTCCCAGGTTTCTTTAAGGTTGATCCACATCTCTTAAAATTTTTTTCTGCGCGAACGTTAATTTTCTCCTGATAGTCGCACCGTAAAGTTTTGTCGTTTTACGGCAGCTTCCGCGCTATATCTGGGATGTATCCCCCAAAACCTGGTTTTGAACATCGCATCTGCGGCAGACACATCCGACATGGATGCACTATGACACGCCAAATTCTCGACGATACAGATATATCGTCCCGAAGAGTACAATTTGGCAGCCACCCCCTATATATTAAGGAGTAACCGCGGCTCACACCCGCTCACCCCCGAGAATTCAGGACACAACAGAACCGTGGAGCTCACCCTACGGTAAGCCCCACGGTCAATTATGAGATTTATACGGGAAGGCGCACTATCAGCCGCCTTCTACAACCGTCCGGCTGGCGAACGATACATTCTTTAGAGTGCAGATGCGCGCTTGACCACAATAGCGTTCGCAACATCCAAATCCAGCGAGATAGAGGCGTCTTCGCCATCGGCACGCACAATCACATCGTTATTGTCGCCGCCAACCACAGACACCGAAGCACCAAAGGTAATACCGGCGTCGGCAAGCACCTTGAGCAGGTCAATATCCGTCTGAATAGATTCGGGGAAGCGTGAAATCGTGAAGCGATCCTCAGGGCCGGAATCGCGGGCAGCAAGCGCCATAGGAACGGTGCGTTCGTCGTTCTTTTCGCTGTCGATGCCGAGTTCTTCAAGGCCGGGAATAGCGTTACCGTAAGGAGAGAATTTAGGCTGGTTGAGCATATCCAGAATGCGCCTCTCCACGTGATCGCTCATCACATGCTCCCAGCGGCAAGCCTCATCATGGACATACTCGATATCCAAACCGATCACATCAGAGAGCAGACGCTCGGCAAGGCGGTGCTTACGCATAACCTCAACGGCCTTCTTGCGACCTTCATCGGTCAGTTCGAGGTGACGGTCGGGCTCAACAGTGAGTAGTCCGTGCTTTTCCATACGCGCCACGGTCTGTGAGACGGTCGGACCGGAATGGTCTAAGCGTTCCGCAATACGCGCACGCATGGGGGTAATGCCCTCTTCCTCAAGTTCGAGGATGGTGCGCAGGTACATTTCAGTGGTATCAATCAGATCGGTCATACCGTCTTATTCCCCTTATATACAACCTGCAGCCAAGCAAACGTAGCCTAGCCTTATATCGAACCTATATCTGAATAACTATTATGTACCTTTTTAAGTAGTTTTGCCACGGATTACCCCGGCGCGTCGCTTGAAGCGAACTTTTCGCCTTAGAATCCATCTCGAAAATCGTTCCGAGTACATCCGCGAAGAACAAAACTATCAAGGCGGCTCTCAGCGAAAGCTCACGCTAAACCTCTTCGGCATCCTTGGCGTCCTGCTGATCCTCAGCGGATGCGCCCGCCTCCTCAGCACCGTTGTTATCACGTTCACTGGCTTGCAGGCGATCCGCCCACGGCACCCATTCGGGGGCGAGAAGCGCATCATCACCGGGAATCAGACCGACCTCGCAGATAGTCGCAACCTTAGATCGAGGCGCCCGCGATAGAGTCGCAAACCAAAACCACCCGCGGTACCCCGGCAGCGTGCACTCAAAAAGATGCGTAGTCAAGCGTTCTTCTTCGCCGCGCAAATGATGCACCAGACCAATAGAGTTATGCGGTGCAACAGCCTCGACCCCGGTGAGTGCAATATCTTTTGCCTCCGCAAGAATATCGTCAACCTTCGTGGTGCGACGGCGCCTATGCGCAGGCCCCAGGGTGGGTTCCCCGATAGGAAGTTCATCTTCCTCAACGACGAAAGGGTCATGCGCAGCTGCCGTTGTCTCGGCATCATGTTCGAGCGTGGGCACGGTAGATTCGTCGGGCTGTTGATTCACCTGTTCAGACATACTACCTATTAAAGCATCTCCCTGCGCGATGACGGCGAGGGGTTCGTGTGATGTTTTCGCCCGCATGCGCCCATGTCAGACCCTAACCTGCGCAAACGCTGTGAATACTGCCCGTCACAGCGCAATATTGCGTTTTTCGGCGGGAGCAGGCCCATAAACCTGATACGGTTATGCCATGAGTAGCAAAAGCGTATCTTCCTCTGAGCCCGTAGAGGCCGCCGCTGCCCTTCCCTACACCCGAGCGATTCGCTGGCTAGGTACGGGCGGCGGTATTCTAGCCGTAGTATGCGTAATATGCGGCGTCGTCATGCTCCTCATGAAATGGGCGGGGGCGCATCCGCCAGCGCTCATGAGTCAGATTCCGCTGATTCTGCTTCCGGTCGCTTTTCTTGCGCTCATGCTCAGTATTGTGCTGGCGGTTCTGCGCAGGCGAGCAAGCTAAGACGCGCATACCGGTTACATAAGATTTTCCAATAATTTTCCTGGTGAAAGAAGAGTACACAATGTCTGCAGAAGCTAAACTGCTCGTCGTTGATGACGAGTTCAATATTCTAGAGCTTTTGGCTACATCCCTGCGGTTTGCGGGATTTGAGGTTGTCACCGCCGGTAACGGTCGCGAGGCGATTGAGAAGGCGGAAAACGAACAGCCGGACCTCATCGTCCTCGACGTGATGATGCCCGGTATGGACGGCTTTGAGGTCACTCGCCGTCTGCGCGATGCGGGGCGCACGTACCCGGTGCTGTTCCTCACCGCGAAGGACGCCACCGAAGATAAGGTTGCCGGTCTGGGCGCGGGCGGTGACGACTACGTCACCAAGCCGTTCTCGCTCGATGAGGTGATTGCCCGCATCCGCGCGATTCTGCGCCGGTCACGCAACGCCCAGGAAGAAGACGACGCGATTTTGCGTGTGGACGACCTGAGCCTGAACATTGACACCCATGAGGTGTTCCTGGGAGACGAGGAAATCGACCTCTCCCCCACCGAGTTCAACCTGCTGCATTACCTGATGCTCAACGCAAACCGCGTGCTTTCGAAGGCACAGATTCTCGACCATGTATGGGAGTACGACTTTAACGGCGATTCCTCCATTGTGGAATCGTACATTTCGTACCTGCGCCGCAAGATTGATAACAACCGCGAAGGACACGAACCGCTCATTCACACCAAACGCGGTGTGGGCTACATGATTCGCGGTTCTCGGAGCTAGTATCTCGTGCCACTGAAACCTGTTGATCGTCTTCCTCACTCGCTGTCGCTGCGAACCCAACTGGTGCTGGTGACCTCGGTGCTCATTGCGCTTGCCATTGCGGTCACCTCGCTCGTGGCGATTTCGGCACTGCGCGCCCAAATGGTGCATCAGCTCGACGAAGAGATGAAGGCGAGCTCTTCCTCGCTCGTTTCCTCCGTCGGAACCTCACAGACCCGGCAGGACGGGGCGGTCGGCTCGTACCGGGTCTATGTACTCGATCAGCACGGAAACGTGCTGTACTCGATTGCGGGAGCCGATCAGCAGGCGGAAAACGAGCCGGTTCTGACCGGCTGGGATTCTGAAAAGGTCAAGAAATACCACGAAACCGGCACGACCGTAAACTCGCGGACAGGCTCTAACGACTGGCGTATTATGCCGATTTCTTTGGAGTCTTCAACCAACGGCCAGGCGTCTTCAATGGTGATTGCCCTGCCGCTGAAGCAGACGAACCAGGTGGTCGCGCTGGTTGGGGTGCTGACCTTCGCGTTCGGGCTTGCCACACTCGCCGCCGCGATCGCGATGACCTGGGTGATTGTGACCCGCACCTTCGAACCGCTGGCGCGCGTAGAGCAGACCGCCGCGAAGATTGCCGCCGGGGATCTCTCGCAGCGCATCGAGGATTACAACCCCAGCAACGAGATCGGCAACCTGGCAATCTCACTGAATACTATGCTCGCGCAGATTGAGAGTTCGTTTAATGCGCAGGCGAAGTCAGAGGCGAAGATGCGCCGGTTCGTGGGGGACGCCTCGCACGAGCTGCGCACCCCGCTGGTGAGTATTCGCGGGTACTCCGAGCTATACCGCCAGGGCGCCCTGCCCAATGACGAGGCCGTGGCAACCGCGATGGGGCGCATCGAGTCCGAGTCGAAGCGCATGGGCCAGCTGGTCGAGGACCTGCTGACACTGGCGCGCATCGACGAACGCCGCGAATCTAAACTCGCCCCCTTCGATCTGTTCCACCTGGCGGTTGATGCCAGCAACGACGCCTACGCAACGTCGCCGGATCGTGAAGTCTCGCTTGTGGGCCTTACCGACGATGTGGCCCCCACAAGTGCACCCGTGATAGGCGATGAATCACGGATGCGCCAGGTGGTCGCCAACCTGCTTACCAACGCGATGCGCTACACCCCGGCGGGCACGCCCTTAGAAATCGCGGTTGGCGTGCGCGAAGATGTTCCCGGCTACCCGCTCTCGGTTATTGAGGTGCGCGATCACGGCCCGGGTATTCACGGTGAAGATCGCGAGCGCGTGTTCGAGCGTTTCTACCGCACCGATACGTCGCGTTCGCGTGATACCGGCGGCACCGGGTTGGGGCTGTCGATTGTGGCGGCGATTTTGGAGCAGCACGATGGTTCTGTGCATATTGAGGAAACGTCCGGAGGCGGTGCGACCTTTGTGATTAGCCTGCCGTTCTATCCGGCGCCGGTGATGACCGATAACGGTGTTTCGCAGTAACCGCTGGGCGGGGACATAGTTGTCATAATTTGGCTGGCGCGGATGAGAAACCGCGTCCCATGCCGGTTTTAGGACGCTCTCGGACTGTGGATAATCGGTTTTTGTGTCCCGTGCGGGCAGTTATCCACAGGCGGTAGGGGCTGCGGGCGCATCGCGGCGGGCGTTTTTCTAGAGTAGATGGTGAGCGCTGCACGGCACTGAATTCTACGGCAGAATTTCACGCGGTCGGCAGCTTTCGAAAAAACCTTTACACCCTACCCAGGAGGAATATCATGGCACAGTTCGTCGTCGATTCAGAAACCATTGCAGCGAAGGCAGCTCAGGCGAAAACTCAAGTCGCGAACATTAGCGCCGAGGTTACCGGGATGACCGCATCCCTACAGGATTTGCAGGGTTCGTGGACGGGCTCGGCATCGACGAACTTTCAGGCGGTGCTTGATAATTGGCGCGGCACCCAGAAGCGTGTGGAAGAGTCAATTACCCAGATTAACGAGGCTCTTGACCGGGCGGGCGTGAACTATGCGGAGACTGAAAACGCGAACGCTGCGATGTTCGTGGGTTAGGTTCCAGAGCCGCACTATGTGCACTGAACTTTAACGAGATAGCACGCGGGGCTGCCGTGAAGGATTGATAGCGGACTTCACGGCAGCCCCGGTTTTTCTTAGGCGCAGATGATCTGGTGACGTCGGTTCCCGCGCGGACTGCGCCGATTTATGCGGGCAATGCGGCTGTTGCGGGTTTAGGATGCGGTAGTCTCTTGCCTAAACCGCAGCCGCCACCCGTTCGGGGCTGCCGCCGTGTCGTAATGCCACAGGCTCGAACGATTGACCCGCCCGCGTGCCGTCTGCACTGCCGCCATGATGAGCACATTATGATCATCGACAACCTGCACGCCCTGTTTGGCGGGGCTGCCCTGCTGGGTGAAGGCGCGTGCACGGTACGCGATGGTGTCGGCACGGCTGACGGAACGACCGGTTGCGGTCACCCACACCAGACGCTCGTGCAGCAGCGCAGAAATCTCGGATTCGCTCATGCTCCCGCCGCGCATCTCAAGCTCACGTTCGGCATGCACGGCGTCTTCGGGGTTCGGGGCGGAAAGTTCCGGTTCTGCAGGTGCCGGTGCGGCGGTTCCCGTGGGGGCGGGCGCAGACTCTTCGGGCACGGCATTTTCCGTGGCACTTCCCTGAGAGTTGCCCTCCTGTTCGGTTTCCTCGAACCCTTCGCCTTCAAATTCTTCGTTCTCTTCGGCTTCTGATTCGGCAAGTTCCTGCTCGGCGAGCGCCCGCTGCTGCGCCTGCGCCTCACGCTCTGCGGCACGTGCGGAGGCTTCGGCAAGTTTCGTTTTCCTCTCCTTCACCGCCTGCGGATCGGGTGCGGCAACGGCGGATGCGGGCTTGAGAATCCCGTTGAGTTTCAGGGAGTCAAACCCCTGGCGTGCGCGTTCCACCTCGGTTTCGGTGAAGTCTTCGAGGCTCAGGTGCGCATCCGCAGCGAGAGTATCGGGGTCTTGGGCGTGGGCATGGTTCTCGGCTTCACGAGTTTGGGCGGCTTGGGTGCTCGGGGTGCTCTGTTCACCTGCTGTATGCGGCGAGCCGGGAAAGCCCGGGCCGGTTTCGGGTTTTCGACCCTCTTTGAATGCCTGTGCGGCGGCGTTCGCACGGGAGTCTGCGGCCTCGTTCAGCTCGTGCCCGGCATGCCCCTTAACCCAGACCATCTCGTAGTCCCTGCCGGTGCTTGCGGCATCGAGCGCTTCGAGCAGGTCACGGTTCTGCACGGGTTTACCGTCGGCCTTCTTCCAGCCGCGTTTCTTCCACCCGGGCATCCACTGGGTGAGGGAGTTAATCACGTACTGGCTGTCGCAGTAGATCAGAAGTTTGCTCTCGGCACGATGGGCGGTCGCCTCAAAAAGGTCGAGAACCGCCTTGATCTCGCCCATATTGTTGGTGCCGTGCTCCCAGCCCCCTGCCGCCCAGTGGTTCTCGTCAATGTACCATGCCCATCCGGCAGGTCCGGGATTACCAAGCGCGGAGCCGTCAGCCGCTGCAATAATCTGATTCTGCATGCTCTCGACTTTACCTTACACACTCGTAAAGCGCAGAGTGTGGCGTCAGTTCATGAAGCTAGAGGTTTCGTAACGTCACGCAGGTTCCAAGCGGTGGGCGGGTAGACTTAGGGTATGACCATCCACTCTATATCTTCCGGGGATGCGGATGTTTCACGCACGCACATCAGTGTATTTACCCTGCCCACCCGCACCTTTACCGGCGGGTTAAGGTTCACGTGGCTTGACTATGTGGGCGAACAGGCTCGGCGCAAGGCGGCGTCGATACACAGCCCGTCGGCCTCGGTGAGCTACCTGGCGACTGAAGCCCTCATGCGGGCGTTGGCTGCGCCTCGGCTGGGTATTTCGGGGCGGAGTGCACGCACGATCACGGTGGATCGGTCATGTCGGCTCTGCACGAGCGGTAAACCACACGGTAAGCCGCGCATTGCGGGCGTAAATTTCAATATGTCACAGGTTCCCTCGCTGGCGGCGGGTGGTTTTTGTGCGCAGCAGCAGGTGGTTCTCGGCATTGATCTTGAGGCGGTTCAGGCCTCACTTTTCCCGGGTTTCGCACGGGTTGCGCTCACCGTCGATGAACGCGACGCCTATGAGTCCCTGCCGCCGAGCCAGCAGCAGGCGGCGGGAGTTGCCATATGGACCGCGAAGGAGGCGGTACTCAAGGCAACCGGGCACGGGCTAAGCGTTTCACCGCAGACGGTACAGATTGAATGCGACGATGCGACCTTGGCGATGGTCAGCGCTCTGTGCGAACCGGCAAACCCGCTGGATGCGCCGGGCAGACAGGATCGCCCCTGCGAGCATGAGCTTTCGGTGAGTCCGCGGGTAAGTGTGCGTGCCACGCTCACTCTGCCCGAAGACTCAGATACGTCAACAGAGAAGACGTCGGCGGGCGGTGAGGATGCCGGTAAGCATCAGACCCCGAAAAACCGCGATATATCGGGCGAAAACGCCCCTGCGAATAGCGAACGCTCGTTCTTTATTACCTGGTCGGTGCTGACGCTCAGCCCGGTAGCGCATCCAACAGCAGATACGGCGGGGCGGGCGGCGTATCCCGAACGGTTCCTGCTGGCGGTGGCAACCGAAGACACCGTTCCCGTGGTGGATGTGCACTCGGTCGCCACACCGCTGGATGTTAGGCGTCTGCTGGAACCGCCTGCGGCAGCGTATTAATGCCCAGCGCGCGCCCGAAACTGCCCAGTTTCGTGCCGGTTTCGGTGTGTTCCAGCGCCGGGTCTGACTCAGCCACAATGCCCGCGCCCGCGTAGAGGATGGCGGTTTGCGCATCAACCTCAGCACAGCGCAGCACAAGCGCCCATTGACCGCTTCCGTCTGCGTTCATATAGCCGACAAGTCCGCCGAAATAGTCGCGGCTAAACGGCTCAAGTTCGGCGATCATACGCCGCGCGGCCTCGGTGGGGGCGCCGCAAATCGCGGGGGTCGGGTGAATGGCGCGCGCACCGTCCAGGCAGGTCATACCCTGTTTGAGCACACCCGAGATGGGGGTGCCCAAATGCCACAGCTGCGGGGTCTGCAGAAGCGAAGGCGCCTCAGGAATAGTGAGCTGGCGGGTCATAGGTTCCAGCTGTGCCCGAATATCGGCGATAACGGTCGCATGCTCGCCACGGTCCTTACGCGAAGCCATAAGCCGCTGCCCAAGAGCCTCATCCTCGGCGCTTCCATGCTCGGCGATGCGCGGCGCACTGCCCGCCAAGGGGTGCGTTTTGAAGACGCTGCCCTCCCCGGTGTCGGGTTCCGTACTGAAAATCAGTTCCGGCGAGGCACCCATCAGATACGGATGCTCCAACCCGCGGTGGTTCTGCGGCAGCTTAACGCTAAAAACAAAGGTGTTGGGCTGCTGGGCGCGCAGGTTGTTGTACACCCCGGCAAGGTCGAGGGCGCCCGGCGCATAATCGGCACGCAGCAGGCGAGAGAGCACAACCTTATCCAGCTGATGCGCCTTCATACGCTCAACGGCGGTCGCCACCGCCTGCCGGTACCCGGGGTTTTCGCGGCCCTCAATCTGCGTTGGTTCGGCGAGCGTAACCTCGTGCTCGGGCACCGGAATGTCATCAATCTGCAGGCGTTCGGGCACAAAAAGATGCGCGGGGGCGTTCGGATCGAAAGGAATTAGACCGACCACGGCGGTACCGGCGGATTCGGCGGCGGCGCGCGCATCCTCAAGGGTGACCTGGCGCAGGGAACCGGCGGTGCGCATCACGCGGGTGCCGGTGGCAAACATAAAATCAGGAAGATTATTGCTCACTGATAACGCCTTTCGGGTCTGCTAGAAGGTTGCGCCGCCATCGGCAACAATATTTTGCATAGTGATATGCCGTGAGGCATCGCTGATGAGGAAGGCATTCACCGCCGCAATATCGGCGGGGTCGGCGATGCGCCCGAGCGGAATTCCCAGGCGGAAGGTCTCAGGATTGCCCGCCACGGGTAGGGCGCTGAGGTCTTCGCCGTTCCAGGCGTCGGTCACCATGGGGGTGCGGGTGGTGCCGGGGCAGACCGTGTTCACGCGAATGCCGTGGCGCGCCAACTGCAGCCCAAAGCTTGACGATACGCGCACCGCTGAGGCTTTCGAGGCCCCGTAAGCACCAAACTCGGCGCGGGGCACGCGGGCGGCGTTGGAGGCGACCGTCACCAGCGAACGCGTGTTCTCGGGCGATGTTTGCACCTGCTCAATCATAACGCGCGCGAACTCACGCAGACACAGGAAAACGCCGTCAGCATTGACCGCATGCAGCCGTTTCCAGTCTTCAAAAGAGGTGTCTAAGAGCGGTTTGCTGTGCACGATTCCCGCCGCCAAGACGGCGCCTTGGATAGGTTCACCCACCTCAGCGGCGGCATGTGCGAGCGCCCGCACCGATTCTTCGTCGCTCACGTTAACGGAGCGGTAGCGGAAGATAGCGTCGCCGTAGGCGGCGAATGATTCGTGCGGTTTGTCCGCCAGATCGGCGGCATACACCGAATAGTTATTCTTCATGAGTTCGTGCACGGTTGCCGCGCCGATTCCGCCGTTTGCGCCGGTCACGATAACCCAGCTCATGCGCATACCTTCCGGAGTTCCGGCTCGTCTGCCGTGACGAGGGCACCGGCGTTGATGTTCTCCAGCACCTCGGCGGTGTTAAGCACGCGGGCGCATCGACCCGAGGCGTATTCGCAGGCCATGCGGTGCTCTTCCACGGTGAAGTCGGCGAGCGCATCCGCCACCATGAAAGGCTGAATATCGCGCATGAACGCTTCAAGGGCGGTGGTTAGGCAGCCGATATGTGCGTATATGCCGCCGATGATGAGCTGATCGCGCCCGAGGTCTTTGAGCTGCTCTTCGAGCGGGGAACGCACGAAGGCGGAGTAGCGCCATTTGGTGAGCACGGTATCGGCTTCGGTGGGGGCGAGTTCATCGAGGATCCGGGCGTTTTCGTCGTCCTGCAGGCCGTCGCCCCAGAAGTCTGTCAGCAGGCGCCTGTCGGCGGGGTTCTGGCGGGGTGGTTGGGCGGTGTAGTAGACCGGGATGTTCGCCGCGTGTGCCGCATCCAGCAGACGGCGAATATTGGCAATAGCAATATTGATTTGAGCGTCTGGGAGGGGTTGGCCGTCGCGTTCCAGCTCAAAGGCGCGCACGAAATAGCGCTGCATATCGTGCACGAGAAGCGCGGCGCGCGCGGGATTGACCCGCCAGTTCGCGCGGTTTTGATGCTCCTGTTCGCGGTACGAATAAGGGGCAATCTTGGGTAGTGCCATATGATCTCCTCTTGCCATTGAGCTACAACAGCTTAGGGTGTTCTTAATAGAACGTTTGTCTGTATGCAAGTACTATATTAGGTCATCCTTAACTGCCAGATATAGACACCCCGTAACTAAACGAGCTTCCCAACCCGCCGCCACATCATCGCAGCACGGGTTGGGAAGCTCACAGGCACCCCAAAGTTTCCTGTTATTTCAAAGGCAGAGTTTAGCCCACGGGCACCGCATTCGCCAAAACCTCATTCAGTCCTTCGGTAATCGAAGGGTGAGTATAAATTTCATCACGTAGCTGTGATGCCGTAATATTGTGGCGCATTGCCAACGCCACAAGGTTGATAACCTCCATAGACTCGACCACCAGCAGTTGAGCGCCAAGAATCTGGTCAGTCTCGGCATCGATCACAAACTTCATGATGCCGCGCGGGTTTTCCAGGGTCTTCGCACGCGGCATGGCGGCGATAGCGGCAACAGGCTTGGCGGCAACCTTGATGGTGTGACCGGCGGCGAGCGCATCACGCTCAGTGAGGCCAACGGACGAGAGCGGCGGGTTCATGTAGATGGTTGCGGCAACCGCCTGGCGATCCTTCGTGGAGCGGGATCCGTCGCCAAGCAGCTGCGAAAGCACCACGCGGTAGTCATCCAGCGAAATGTAGGTGAACTGCGGGCCGCCGTTGACGTCACCGAGCGCAAAAATATTCGGTGCCGTGGTGCGCAGGTGCTCGTCTACAGCGATTGCGCCGTGCTCGGTGGTTTCGATGCTTGTGTTCTCAAGCCCCAGCCCCTCGGTGGCGGGTTTACGCCCGGTTGCGACCATCACGTAATCCACCTCAAGGTGCTTGGACGCGCCCTCAGAGTCAAGGTAGTTCACGGTCACGGACTCGGCGTTATCGGTGACGGTCTCTACGCGAACGCCTGCGTGGGCGGTAATGCCTTGGTCGGCGATAATCTCGCGTGCTGCCTGGGCGACATCGTCATCATAACGCCCGAAAAGCGCGGGAGCGCCTTCAAGCAGGGTTACTTCGGTGCCATAGGAGGAGAAAATACCGGCGAACTCGACGCCGATAGGACCGCCGCCGATAATGCCCAGGCGCTTCGGGCGCGGGGTGATCTTCTGCAGCTCGGTAGAGGTGAGCACGCGCTTCGATTCGCGGGCGCCCGGGATGGGCGGGATAGTCGCCACGGCGCCGGTGTTGATGATAAAGCAGTCGGCGGTGACGACCAGTTTGTCCTCGCCCGCGGTGACCTCGACCTCGGTGTCTGAGAGGAACCGTGCGTGACCGTCAATGAGTTTGGCGGTGGCGTTCGATTCGAGAATTTCGCGGTTCTTCGCGCGCATGGCACCGGTGAGTTTGTCACGGAAAATCACGGCGCTCTCGTAGGCGGCGTTCGCAGCGTCGGCGTTGTGTTCGCCGCTGGCTCGGAATTCGTCAGCCCGGTGCACAAGCGCCTTGGTGGGCACGCACCCGATATTGATGCAGGTGCCGCCGTACATGTTTGAGGACTGCTCGATCAGGGCAACGTTCTTGCCGGTTTTCGCGTAGGCGCCAGCAAGGGTTTTGCCGCCCTTGCCGAAGCCGATAACGACCATATCGAAGTGAAGGCGCGCAGTAGTCATAGTGTTCTCCCGGTGAAGTTTGAGGTGTTTATAATTTGTGTCTGGTGTTCCGGTGAACTTCAACGGGCAGCGTGTGGCATTTATTCCTGGTTTTTGCAAGAAAACATTAAGTTTTTTGACGCTGCGCTGGGGGTGCCTACCTTTTCCAGGCAGCCTAAAAAAGAGCCTTTATTTGAATAAAGCGGGATTTCCAACGCTTTATTCACATAAAGGCTCTTTTTACACCCAGCAGCGGGGGTGTAAGCTACCGCGACACCACGCTTACGCGCTCGCGCTGATGCTCCCCTGACTCGATAAGGTCAAGCACGGCGACCGCGAAATCCGCATAGCTAATTTCACTCTGCCCGGCGGCATTCATCGTTAGCACATCGCCTGCCAGCTGGTATTCAGAGGTCTTCCACCATATCAAGCTCATACGCGGTTTGCAGGTTCAGCCAAAACTGCGGTGTTGTGCCGAAGTATCGGGCAAGGCGCGCAGCTGTATCGGCTGTGATTCCTCGCTTGCCGTGCACGATCTCATTGATGCGCCGGGGCGGCACGCCAATTGCCACCGCCACCTTATTCTGGGTAATCCCAAACCCTTTAATGAAGTCTTCTAACAGGACTTCTCCGGGGTGAATTGGTGCAATTTTGTCAGTGATAGTCAACGATCTTTACCTCCTCAGGTCCTAAATCGGTCCACCTAAAACATATTCTCCACTGGCCATTATATTGCTGCACATTACGCATGAAACGGCGCGGTAACTGGCAGAAGTGCATCCCTTCCTGCGGGTTGCTTTGCGTTTCGCAGCTTAAATAGCCCCAAAATAGATGTGCCTCTGCGCTTTGAAATCTAGACTGGTGGTAGACGCTTTTACCCCGAATGAAGGAGCTATCATGGATGCCCGCGATGTTCTGCGTGAAGCCGCAAGCCGACCCGTAACTGAGGCGAAAGCCCTCATAAACACTCTGCCCGAGGGGGTATTGAACGCGCACGCGGGTGGGCATACGAATTCGATCGCCTGGCTGCTGTGGCATGCGGGGCGGCAGATGGATGCGCAGCTCTCACAGCTGAATGGCAAGCCGCAGGTGTGGCATAGTCAGGGGTTCGATTCCCGCTTCAACTTGGGCGAGCTGGGCGACACGGTGGGTTACGGGCATACCGCCGAGCAGGCGCGTGCCGTCGTGGTGGAGGATGCCGCGTTGCTGGTCGAATATTTGGGTGCAACCACTGCGGCGTTGAGCGAGTATATTGCGGGTTTGAGTGAGGCTGATTTGGATGACGTGATTGATACGTCGTGGACTCCGCATGTGACGCGCGGGGTGCGGCTGGTGAGTATGATCGACGATGCCGCCCAGCATGTGGGGCAGGCAGCCTATGCGGCGGGTATTCTCGCGGGCGGGGCGGCGTAGTGGCGGCCTTTCTAGGTGCTACCGATTCAAGCGGAGCCGATTGGCGTGACAGTGCAACTCCCGAGCAGGTGGCGGCGGTAAGAAAAAGCTGAGTTGATAGGTTTTGCGAGGGAAAGCCCCCCTGCCCAACTTGAGGATGCGGTTCCCGTGCGATCCTACAAGCTCACCACCTTGGGGCGGGCACTCCTTGACGCCCACCCCGAGGTGGTGGCTAAGCACCCGAAAAAGGGCTAAGGGTAGCCAGAACCAACATTTACACTTTTTATCTTTTCAATTTTATACCACCCTATCCACGCGTATACTATAACTGTAAATAAGATTACGGAATATAGTAGCGATATATGCGGAAAGTATGGATATGAGCTTACAGTAACTAAAAGTATAGCAAGCCCCACAATTCCACCAAATACACCTTTTAGCGTTTCAAATGAGTATCCTAAAATAATACATAATCCAACAAAGAAATAAATTACACCCATAAAGAAGACATTAGCTAATCCAGGGTAGTCATTGCGGAATATTTGTAGATAAGTATGGGAGGTTATTATCAGAACAGCTGATATTACAGAGATCAGTCCACCTATAATGCGCCGAATTATAAAGGAAACAGGAGAGAACTGATCTATATAGTTAGAATCTCCAGAAACATAGGATGAAAATTTATTGTCTGTCAACCTATACATCCCAAAATTTATCGATATTTTATTAAACCCTATAAAACATTCCAACACCTTTACAATAATCCACGATAAGGCCCTCATTACAAGTATCAACAAAATAAAGCATAGCTTCCAAAGCAATATGAACCATATACAGACAATAACTGCCATATAGGAATTTCCATACAGCTTTGAATCATATACAAGTCCATATGCCAGCAATACTGCTGCAAGTACAGCAGATGCACTAGACATATATTTCTGCCTAATTGTTAAAGTATATAAATATTTCTGCATCTTCTCATATTTATCTACCTCTCCTTCGCCATACAATCTTGAAATTAAAACTGAAGGCATGACAGAACTATCATTAAAATATTTGGTATGAACCGATAAAGGCCACCCCAAAAGCCCAACTACTTTAGGCATAAGAGATGGCACACCCCAAGCAATTATAGGAGTTACTCTTCCTACTATATCTCGTGCAGAGCTATATTCTTCCCACGTAATATTTTCAGGTATTTTCTCAATATTTTTATACCAATATTTTTTGATTTCAACGATATGGATGAATAAAATGAGACTAAATATAATTAGTATAAGTACATTTCCAAGATCTAATCTAAGCAAATAAACCATTAAATCAATAAATATCATATATAAACCTCCCCTAAAATTGGGATCCCCAGATAAGATAAACCATCCTAAATAGTATATAGAATTATATATGTATATAAAGATGTTTTCAAGAAAATTCCACACAAAAATGGAATGGAAAAGAAAAATAATTGCTATAACGATAAATATAAACCAGGAAATCAATAGATTTTTAACACCCTGTGTCAAGGAAATGATATGTATAGCACCTAAACCACTGCCGACTCCAACAAAATGTTTTATTTTCTTCGGAAGGTTATAATTTTTTGATACTAAATACTGATGAGTCAAGTAACCACCTTGAGAGTGTGCAACTATTGTTATATCCCGCACTGATCGAGGAAACTTTTTAACCCCTTTATCAATCTCTTTAAGTATTCCTTCCTTTTCATTACTCTCCAAAAATGCAGCACCTTGAACATCAGATATAGCTACTCGAACATCATTAGAAAGGTTCCATTTACTTTTTTCTATAAATAAAATCAATCCTACAACTAGGCCTATTCCAAGAAGTATGCTTATCGTAAACAGCCATCGAGAAATACTAAAGGTAAAAACTACTAGAGCCACTAATGTTAAGAATCGTGCATAAAACCTATACACCACACCCAGTATATATTTATTATTTAATGGGTTTTTTATAAATTTTTCATCACGGATATCAAAAAATAATAAAAGTGCAATTAGATGCATTCGAAATAAAACCCATAGAGTTTTATTCTTTAATTTTTTTCCGTAATTTTTTGCCCAATGAACTTCACGGATATATAGGTTATCATATTTAGACTCGCTTCCTAAAGATACCTTAATTTCCTTTTTATCTCCTGAGCGAATTTCTTCGTCTGTTCCGTATAAAAGCTCACTTCCAGAATATCGTAAAGCTCTATCCCTTAAAGATCCACCAAATTTTTGTAAGGTCTCTCCTTCTTTTTGGTTCCCAACTCCATGGATAACCAATATCCCTTGGTCATTACCTAGTTTCCGGGACAATTTCTTATTCCTAGTCTTCTTACGATTTGCCATTTTTACTCCTACCTATTATGTATTTCCGCGTATATAGCGTCTCCCACCGGTTCCAGCCATTCTGCCGTACCTGCCGTGATAACAAGGTGGGAGAACCACGAGTCTGCCGTAGCGCCATGCCAGTGTTTCACGCCATCTTTGGCGACCGCCACATCTCCAGCGCGGAGTTTGACAGGTGGCTTGCCTTCTTCCTGGTACCAGCCCTCCCCCGCCGTCGCTAGGATGATCTGGAACCCGCCATTATGCTTATGCCAGTTATTACGAACACCCGGCTCGAAACTCACATTCGCCACGGTGACAGGCACATCCGGATCATTCACCAGCGTATTCATGTAGCTGGTGCCGCTGAAATACTGGGCGAGTGCATCGTTCACACCGCCGAGCGGGAACACACCCTCGGTCACTTCAGTCTCGTATTGACTCATGGATTCCTCCGTTTGTCCTTGAAACGTCGTTCAGGCATTAGATTACCCTTAACGTTTCCTTAAACCTAGAATTTTCGGAGAGAAACACCCAAAAATTTTTTTGTGGCGCTTTATGACGCAAAACCCACAGCGACGCGCCAGCACGCCGCTACCGCACTACCGCCTCATCCATCTCCGCCAGGTTGCGGGCAACCCCGATAACACCGCGAGCAGATAATATTTCGGCGAGAAGATAACGGACTGTTATCTGCTCGCGCGTCTTGTGTCTTGTTTCGCCTCGGTTACAGCGTTCTTACCCGTGATAGAATCCACAGTATTATGAGACGCACCACAGACCCTTCGCCTGAGCACCCTGAATCACCTGCGCCGCGCATTCCAACAAACACACCAGACTCGTCCGCAAAACCCACATCAGCAACGCCGCTGAACGCACGCGGGCAGCTCACGCTCCTGACCGCGCAGGTTTCTGATGCTCTGGCCTCCAGCATCCAAGCTATCGCCATGCCTCTGCTCACCTACGGCGCCACCGGCGACCTCGCCCACTCCGCTATCGTCATGGTCGTCGAGGCAGTCCCCGTCATCCTCTTCGCACCCTTCGCAGGCACAATCGCCGACAGATTCAACCGCAAAACCCTCACCGTCAGCTTCAGACTCGCCAGCGCCGCCCTACTCATCGCATCCCCAGCCCTCTACGCCGCCGCAGGACTACCCGCTTTCCTCACCATCGCATTCCTCGTCTCAACCTTCGGCACCTTCTCATCCCCCGCAGCCTCCGCCGCCATGCCCTCCCTGCTCGGCGACGACTACCAAAAATACATGGCACGCCGCGGCAGCCTCATCTTCCTCGCCCAAACCCTTGGCCCCACCATCGCAGCCGCCGTCGCATCCTTCACCACCCCAGCCCTCGCAGTCGGATTCGCAGGAACCCTCAACCTGCTCGCCGCCCTCACCGTCGCCACCATACGCAACTACGACACCACCCACGCTGAACGCACCGCCACCGTGCAGGAACACCACACCGGCAGACTCCTGCGCGAAGGCGCCGCCTACACCGCACACAACCCTGTCGTGCGCGGCATGCTCACCTTCTGGTTCCTCTCCATCGCCGCCGTACCCATCACCACCCTGCCCATGCTCGAATACCTCACCCGCGGCCTCGGGCACGACTACACCGCCTTCGGAATCGCAACTTCCGTCTACGCCGCCGGATGCGTGATCAGCTCCTGGCTTTCAGCCAAACTCGGCGTCGGTACAGGCACCGGGCGGGTACGCATAACCAAACGCGGGTGGATGTGCATCTCAGGACTGGGCTACGGCGCCGTCTGCCTGAGCATGGGACTACACCCGGCACTGTGGGCGGTACTCGTGCTCTGGTTCATCTGGGGCATGTTCTACGGACCCGAAGAGGTGCTCGGGCAGGTTCTCTTCGCAGACGCTATCGACGAACACATACGCGGGCGCGTCTACAGCTTCATGGGCGTGGTTTTCTCCCTAGCGGGCATGATCGGGTACCTCATCACCGGATGGGCCGTGCCAGCGTTCGGCGCGATCAACACCATTGTTACCGGAGGGTCGCTCTTCATCATCGCCACCGTATTCACGTTCATTCTCGGCCCGACCGCACGAGCGATACGGATGCAGGAAGCACGGAATGAGACAAAGGGCCGCGCGGGTGCATGACTTGCTCTGCGCATCGCTTTGGCGCATTATCGCCTCGCGCCCGCCACGCTGCGGGATGCCCGAAACATCGCGAGCAGATAGTATTTCGGCGAGAAGATAACAAACCGCTATCTTCTCGCCGAAATACTATCTGCTCGTGCCCTAGGGTTGGGTTATGTATATGCTCAGGAAACCTACCCGCGCTTCAGCAGCGTCATAACCTCATAGTGATTCGTGTGAGGGAACATATCGAGCACACGCGCGGCGACCGGTTTGTAGGAAGGCATGCGCGCCAGGTCAGCAGCAAGGGTTTTCGCGTTGCAGCTCGAATAAATCATGTGCTCAATCCCGGAGCCCTCAACCCAGGCGCACAGCCTCTCACCAATACCTCGCCTAGGCGGGTTCACCACCAGCATTTCGGGGGTCTTGCGGGCGTTCACGGCGAAATCGGTCGCATCCCCCGCCGTAAATTTCACGCCCTCAAGCCCCTGCTCGGCGACGGTACGCTGGGCGCTGCGAATCGCCTCCGCACTGATCTCGATCCCGGTGACCTCACCGTGCATCACCTGCGCCGCGTGCAGGGCAAAACCGCCCACACCGCAATACAAATCCCAGAGCGTGCGCGGCTGAACCTGCGCCACCCACTCGCGGCCCTGCGCATACATCGCCTGCGCAATCTGCGTGTTCGTCTGAAAGAAACTCTGCGGGCGCAGGTGCAGGCTCATGCCGTTCACGCGCATCGGCAGGGTTTGCCGCTCGGTCAGAATAATCTCTTCATCGCCCTCAATCAGCGCCACGTGCTCGCGCAGCAGGTTCACTGACAGCACCGCCAACTTCGGCAGACGCTCCTGCAGCCACCCCAGCTGGCGGCGAATAGGCACCAGCAGCTTCTTCGAGCGGAGCACAAACCGCACCATCAGCTCGCCCGTCTCGGATGCGGTCACCAGAATATTCTTGAGCTCACCGCGCCGTGCCGGAATGTCATACGGGGTCAAATCGGCACGCTGAATGAGCTCGTGCAGCACCGGAATGGCGCGCTCAATCGGCTCAATATAGAGCGGACATTCGCTTAAATCGGTGGCGCGCCCGGAACGATAATCAACGATGCCCAGGGACGGGTTCTGCGCCGAACCGCCCACCACCAGCTTCGCCTTATTCCGAAAATGCGCCTCGTCACTGGCGACAGGTTCCAGCCAGGTCAGGTGAGGGTACGCCGCAAGAAGCCTGCGCGCATCGGCCTGTTTAGCCGCGAGCTGGGCGGGGTACGGGGTTTCGATGTTGGTGCAGGAGCGGCAAAGACTCTCACGATAGTAGGCGCATTCCATAGCCCCACTATTCTACCCTGTGGATGCGCGGGTACGGGTAACCCGCCGGGTGGCACTACCGCTATGCTGTTCTCCCCTGCCCCATCGCAGGCAAGGCGGCGGAAAGGCTACGGCTTCTTTGCCTTCTTCTGCTGGCCCGCCTTAAGCACCGACCTGTACGACCGTGCCGAGAGCACAGATGCTTCCGATAAAACCGATAACACGCTCATGAAGCTCAGACACGAGGCAATGGACAGCGAAGAAAAGGCCGAGCCAATAGACCCAAACGAGAAAACCGAGCCGATCGAAAACGCCGAATTGACGGAGCCAATGCTGCACACCGAGTTCACCGACCCGATGCTCAGAAATGAATTTCGAGAGCCGATGCTCTTTGCATTTTGGTCGGAACGGGCGGGGGCATCGGGGGCGTTGTTTTCGGAAGATTTGGAGGTGGTGCTAGACATCATAAATCCAGCATACCGCGCGGCTCGCCCATCCCGAACGAATCACGACGCACGTTGCGAGCAATCATGCATACGCGCGAACAGGTAGTATTTTGCCAAAAAGATAGGATTTTCCTACCTGCGCGGGCCAAAAACCACCTGCTCGCGGTTCTGAAAAGCATAGACAAAAACTCTCCGGGGTGGGTTCCATACCCGGCATTGTGCCAGTCAGGAACCCACCCCGGAGAGCTTCAACATACTCCCTCAATCGGGAAACGTTACATCATGCCGCCCATCGGGTCAGCAGCCGGTGCCGCAGCAGATGCGGGCTCAGGCTTGTTCGCCACCACAGCCTCGGTGGTCAGGAACAGACCGGCGATCGATGCGGCGTTCTGCAGAGCGGAACGGGTCACCTTCACCGGGTCGTTAATACCCGCAGCCATGAGGTCTTCGTACTCGCCGGTTGCGGCGTTCAGACCGGTGCCCTCGGGCAGGGAACGAACCTTATCGACCACCACGCCGGGCTCAAGGCCAGCGTTCGTTGCGATCTGCTTCAGCGGCGCATCAATAGCCACGCGCACGATGTTCGCGCCGGTTGCCTCGTCACCCTTCAGGTCGAGCTTGTCGAAGACCTTCGCGCCCGCCTGAATCAGTGCCACACCACCGCCGGGGACAATACCCTCTTCAACGGCTGCCTTTGCGTTGCGCACAGCATCCTCAATGCGGTGCTTGCGTTCCTTCAGCTCAACCTCGGTTGCCGCACCAGCCTTGAGCACAGCCACACCACCGGCGAGCTTTGCCAGGCGCTCCTGCAGCTTCTCGCGGTCGTAGTCGGAATCGGAGTTTGCGATCTCGGCGCGAATCTGTGCCACGCGGCCCTCAAGTGCGGCGGCGTCGCCAGCGCCCTCAATAATGGTGGTCTCGTCCTTGGTGACAACAACCTTGCGTGCCTTACCCAGCATCTCAAGGGTTGCGGTATCCAGGGACAGGCCAACCTCTTCGGTGATAACCTGGCCGCCGGTGAGGATCGCAATATCAGCCATCATAGCCTTGCGACGGTCACCGAAACCGGGTGCCTTCACGGCAACGGACTTGATGGAGCCGCGCATCTTGTTCAGCACGAGCAGCGCCAGAGCCTCGCCCTCAACATCCTCAGCGATAATCAGCAGCGGCTTGCCGGACTGCATGACCTTCTCAAGAACGGGAACCAGATCCTTCACGTTCGAGATCTTCTGGTTGACCACCAGGATGTAGGGGTCTTCCAGCACAGCTTCCTGACGCTCGGGGTCGGTCACGAAGTAGCCGGAGAGGAAGCCCTTATCGAAGCGCATACCCTCGGTGAGCTCCAGGTGCAGGCCGAAGGTGTTGGATTCCTCAACGGTAATCACGCCTTCCTTACCGACCTTCTCCATAGCCTGAGCGATCAGCTTACCGATCTCCTGATCGCCCGCAGAGATGGATGCGGTTGCCGCGATCTCTTCCTCGGTCTCAACCTCTTTCGCGGAGTCGAGCAGGGTCTTGGTGACCTCCTCAACAGCCTTCTCAATACCGCGCTTGAGGCTCAGCGGGTCTGCACCAGCAGCCACGTTGCGCAGGCCCTCACGCACGAGCGCCTGAGCGAGCACGGTTGCGGTGGTGGTACCGTCACCTGCGATATCGTCGGTCTTCTTGGCTACCTCTTTGACGAGTTCGGCGCCAATCTTTTCATAGGGGTCTTCAAGCTCGATCTCTTTGGCGATGGAAACACCGTCGTTGGTGATCGTGGGTGCGCCCCACGACTTCTCAAGCACGACGTTGCGGCCACGGGGGCCAAGAGTTACCTTAACGGCATCGGCTAGAGTGTTCAGTCCGCGCTCTAGACCGCGGCGAGCTTCTTCATCAAAAGCAATAAGTTTTGCCATGTGGCGATATCCCTCCTGGACGTTTCGAATGGAGCGCTCAGGTTTTCCGGTCTGCCGAAGCAGATTTTGACACCGGTTTTAGCACCTGAAGGCGCCGAGTGCTAAAAACAATTTTGGCACTTGGTGCGCCCGAGGGCAAACATTTTGAGCACCGAATTTAGCTTAATCGCCCTCAGCGCATTCTTGAGGCGCGCGGAAAGCCACAATGGGGTGAACGGGTACGGCCTCGCGTGCGAATACAAGGAGCGGAAACACCAGTTTCGAGCGCCGGACAATGTTATGTGCGAGCGCATAAGGCTCATAGAACGTTCCCGAAACTAGCGGGGATGATAAACGGCACCGCAAACCACGGTCTCAAGCCGGTTAATGCCGTTAGCTGTAGTCGGTGGCGAGCACCACCACAATATCGTTCTCGCCCAGAATCGAGGTGTCTGAGCTCTCCTGAACCGTCGTAATATTCAGGGTCTTCGCAATAGCTTCAGCCTGTGCCTTCTTGGCCTCGTCCTTGTAGTAGACCGTGCTGGACTGCGGCGGGGTGCCCGACCAGTTTGCGGTTTCGGTAATCGTGTAGCCCTCAAGTGCGGCGCTTGCCTTGGCCGCAGACCCGCCGGGTGCGGATGCATTATAGACCGCCACGTTCGCATCCTTAGCCTGCTCGGATGCCGAGGCAGAGGGCGACGAAGACTCCGAGGGCGAGGCGGGGGCGCTGTAGCTCTTGGCGCGTGCGGCGGCCTCGGGCGAGCTGCTGCGCGGGTGGTTAATGTACATGGCGCCACCGATCACGAGCGATAAAATACCGGCGACGACAACGGGAATAATGCCTTTGGGGCTCTTGGAAGGGTCGTCAATCACACCGCGGTATGTTCCACGGCGGGCGGTATTCTCGTCGATGTCGTCGAATTCATCGTGCGGGTATTGGCTCATGACTTCCCTAGGTTGAGTAATAGACGTACCGCTCTGCGCGGTGGAGCCCTGCCAAAGCTCTCTCTTACAGGGTACCGTATGGGGCTTTATCCGTCCTGTTCAGGACGGCGTGCGCTCATGCACACATCGGTGCGGCTGCCTTTAGCTGCGGTCGCGGACCTCGCGCAGGCGGTGCATCAGGATAGGTTCGGCGGCGATCACGCGCTGGCTATCGATCATCGTGTTGAGCTTCTGATAGTAGGCGATTGGGGTGAGCCCGAGCGCGGTAATAGCCTTCTCTTTGGTGCCCTGGTACTTCCAGTGTCGTTTTTCCAGGGCGATTATGGCACGCTCTAAATCGGTGAGGGCGGATTTTCGCGTGTTCTCGGGTTTTCCGCCGGTTTCGCGGGTCCCGGAAGTGTCGGGGGCGGAAGACGCAGGCTGTGTTGTGGGGCTGGGTTCAGAGTCATCGGCGGGGACTGCCGCTGCGGGTTCGGCGGCTTCGGAGCCGCCAGCAGGCGAAGGTTCGGGGGTTTCCGAAGAAGGTATCGGCATCTGGATTCCTGACGAACATAGGTGGTCTACATGAACACTTTAGAGTATGTTGGTTGAAGTCACCGTGTTATTAGAGTCAAATTTTCTCAGGGAGTATTTTCATGACGAACCCGCCGCTGACCGACATTATGAGCGAAGACTGGGCGCAGGCCCTCGCGCCCGTCGAAGATAAAATCCACGCCATGGGCGAGTTTTTACGCACCGAACACGCGGCGGGACACCGAACTTTTCCCACAGGTCAGAATATTTTCCGCGCATTCTCACGCCCCATGAACGAGGTCAAGGTGCTGATCGTGGGGCAAGACCCCTACCCCACCCCCGGGAACGCGATGGGGCTTTCGTTCTCGGTGCAGCGGGATATGCCCCTGCCGAAATCGCTCATCAATATTTACCGGGAATTGTCCGACGATTTGAGGATTGAGCCCGCACAGCACGGTGATCTGAGCTCATGGTCTGATGAGGGCATCATGCTGATGAACCGTGTGCTCAGCGTGCGTGAAGGGGCGCCGGGGTCGCATCGTAATAAGGGGTGGGAAGAGGTGACCGAGTGCGCTATTCGGGCGCTGGCGGCTCGCAATAAACCCCTGGTCGGGTTGCTGTGGGGTGCGGATGCGCGGCGTACCGCCCCGATGCTGGAACCGTATCCGTGTGTGGAGTCGGCGCATCCCTCGCCGCTGTCGGCGCACCGCGGGTTCTTCGGTTCGCGCCCGTTCTCGCGGGTGAATACGCTGCTGGTGCGGCAGGGTGCGGAACCGGTGGACTGGACGGTCAAGTAGCGCGCATCCGCCCACTCATACCTACATACAAAGGCTCTTTATTCCACTGTGGAATAAAGAGCCTTTGTGCATCCCGCATCAGGGGAACGTGATAGCCACGGATGCGCTACTCAGAAGTCTCCGCGGGTACATTGCGCGGAACCGCGAAACGCTGCAGCAGGTACTGCATCAGGTAGTTTCCCAACGTCACGCCCGCCGCCATCGCAATCACAATCGAAACCGCCGAAATCATGCTCTGAATGCCCCAAACCACGTTCGTCTCAACCGTCAGCAGATACATACCACGGAAGAACGACAGGCCCGGCAGCAGGAAGGTCAGCGCAGGAATCGAAAAAACCGCCTGCGGGGCATGCAGCCGGTACGCCACATAGGTGCTCAGCATGCCAATTACGAGGGCAGCAAGCGCCGTATTCGCACGCCCCGAATCTACCCCCACCAGGTAGGTATACAGGTGGTAAGTCACCAGGGCACTACAGGTAATGAGCACCAGCCACCCCAGCTTCACAAGCTTCGTATGCAGGGTAATCGCAAACGTAACCGTCGCCGCCAGCATGAACACCGAGAACGTGAGCGGTGAAGGAAGCTCAAACCGGGTCTGCTCAATATCCAGAATCGGACCGCCAAACAGGCTAATCGCATTCACCGCCGAGGCAATGCCGATCACCAGGCCCAAAAAGCTCATGCCCGTCGAAACGAATCTTCCCGCCGCCGTCACCGGGAAACCGTTAATCGCATCCTGAACCGCGCCCACCAGACGCGAGGTCGGCAGGAACATGATCAGCCCGGCGGCAACCACCAGAGGCGCAGAAATCGACTCCCCCGGACGGCGAATCATGGAATGATCCCCACCCAGCCAAATCGCCAGGAAGGTCAGCAGACCCGCACTCGCCGCCATGCGGAAGAACGTGGGCATACCAATCTTATTGAGCCACTGAATCAGCAGGTACACGGGAATGAACACGATCGCCGCAGCGGTTGCGGTAGACCAGCTAGCCCCCAACGCAGCCGTCAGCGTGGTTGCGCAGCCAATATTCGCCAGCCAGGTAATCAGCGGAGGATACGGTTTAGGATGGTTCGTAATCTCGCTCAGGCGAAGGTCGGCATCCTCCAAGGTCATGCCGCCCTCGGTAATATCGTGAATCAGCCCGTAGGTAGAAGCGAGCGCCTCATAATTCTCGGTAGAGGTACGCACCACGCGCACGAGCGTATGGGTGAACCGGGAATCGGCACTCATGCTGCGCGAGCTGATGCGCGACTCCATGTAAATATCGGGGTCGGAGGTGTAGTTGATGGTCACCGACTGGTTGGTGATATTGACATCCACCGAATCGAGCCCATACGCCGAAGACACCGCAATAATCGCCGAGTCTACGTCCATCGCGTCCGCGCCATAGTAGAACATGGCCTCCGCCAGGCGCAGCGTGAAATTGAGGGTGTCGCGGGCGTACTCTTTCTCGCGGTACAGGGCCTCACGTTGAGCACGTTCTTCACGTTTGGCGCGCGGGGTAAACTGCCGCTGGGCGATGCGCGCCGCACCGCGCGGCGCCACATGTGCCACCGCTTGGCCGTCAGCACGCACGAAGGAACGCAGGGTGGTTCGCACGCCCCACCGCCCGCCCGTGCCATGCCCGGCGGGCATCGTCGTAGTGGGTACGGATACTGGGGGCGCGCTCGCCGTGGGCTCTACACCGCCGAACCGCTGTGCCGCATGGGAATTGGGAACCTGCGGGATCATGCCCGTCATGGGGACGGGCTGGGACTGGCGGTATTTAGCGACCTCCGTGACGATATTGCTGGAGGTCTGCGCGGGCGGCTCCTGCGGATGCGGTATCTCGGGCGGCACGCTCTGCACCGCCTGGATTACGGGTTCTTCGGGGATTTCCTCGTAGGGTATCTCCGGTTCGTAGGGCATCTGTGGAGCCTCGTCGAGAGGCATACCGGATTCGTCGACGGGAAGAAGCTGGGTGTCGTCCGTATCGGTTTCCACGCCGTGCGCCGCCGCAACCTCGTATAGCGCCTCACGCGCCTGCTCAGCCTGCTCGGCCTCCTTGCCGCTGTGGGCAAGAGCCTCACGCAGCTTGGAGTCGTGCACTTCGGAGAGAGGAACGGCGAAGAAATATCCCGGGCGGCGAATACTCCTCGCGTTCTCATCGGCTGGGTTGTAGCTGTGCTCCTCGGGGTTCTTCGCCATAGTATCCCTTGATCGTGTTGCGTGCTGGTGCGCTGTGTGTATCGGTGAGTGGCGTGGCGGTGCGGCGTTTCCTAGTAGAAGGAATAGTGGTGTTTCTTCACCCACAGGCGAAGCATCAGCCGCTCCACACCGGCGTTCCAGAGCTTATATTTGAGCTCTGAAATAGGCTGATCGTAAACGCCCACGAAGTCGGTCACGTTCTTCGTGAACGAGGTTTTGAACAGGCCCAGACCGTAGTAAGGGTGTTCCTTATTCTTGAGTTCGGCGGCGGGCGGGGTGCCGCAGAAGTCATAGGTGCTGATCCCGTGCTCCTTCATGAGGTCGGTGATCGCAGTCCACTGTACCAGATGAGAGTCGCCGTACTGTTTACGGCGCGGCTTAGAACCGCCGTCTTTATAGGTGCCCTTCGTGCCGTAGTTAATCACGTAGGCGCCCACGGAAGGTTTGCCGTCTTCGTAGGTGAAGTAGAGCCTGCCCTGACCGGCGTTCTCGAAGGCCCTCCAGAAGTCGCGGTAATACTCGTAGGGGCGCAGCAGAAGCGAAACTTTGCCCTGCCCCACGGTATCCATAAGGGCATACATGGCGCGCATATTTTCGTCGGTGAGCTCAACCCGTTTGACCTCGCAGCCTTCACGGGTGGCGCGGCGTACAGCGTTACGTCCGCGTGAAGACAACGACTTGAGCACCTCTTCCTCAGTGCCCTCGGTGGAGAGGATGGCGGTGTAGTCATTCGGCTGAATATCGGCGGTACGAACCAGCTCGGTGCCCGCAATAACCTGCTGAGCGTGCTCATCCGCCACGATTTCAGGCTCAATCTTGACGGCAAAAACACCCAATTTCTGCTCGGTAATCAGGCGGCGGTTCGCCTGCAGCAGGGCGGGCAGCTCATCGGCATCATGCACCGCCGGGCCTTTGATGAAGTACCAGAGTTTGCCTAGCAACGGAATATTCTTCTCGAACGCCAGGCTGTAGCTGGCGAAAGGCTGCTGCTCGCCGTCACGATCGACGGTGCCTTCGTACACGATATAGCGGGGTTTCCACCCGTAGTCGGCTTTGACTTTTGCGAATGATGCGGACTGCAGCAGATTTCCGCCGTCCGGGTTGGCGATCACGTGGGTATCCCACTCCTGAATTTCTGCTGGGGTTGCAAAACGTGCCGTAATTTCGTGCAAGGGTCTCTATCTCTCGTGGGGTGGTGGGTGTTCCGAACGTCTATCGCCCGCGAACCTTGTGCGGTCTTTTTGATGCGCTCGCGGCGCACGCACGCCTTAAGTCTAACAAGAGGCGCGGCGATTGGTGCATCGGCGGGGTTCGCCTCGCCTAAAAAGAGCCTTGCTGCGAATAGAGAGTCAAAAACGCCGCTTTATTCGTATCAAGAGCCTTTTTACGCCCCTTCCGACCTGATCGGTCGGGGCTGCGGCATGAGGCGGAAAATAGACCGGATGCGCGCCCGAGCCTTAAAGCAGGTATCCCGCCGCACGTGAAGCGACGGGATACCGGTAAAGCTGGCGAGAGTCGCCGGAAGGATTACTCTGCGTCGTGGTCGGTTTCGAGAATCTTCTTCAGGGTCTCTAGAGCTTCGTCTGCGCCTTCACCTTCTGCTCGGAGCACCACACGGTCACCGTGCTTAGCGCCCAAGGACATCAGGGATAGGATCGAAGCCGCATCCATTGCCTCGTCTGCGGGCTCGCCTTCGGCTGCAATGGTGACCTCAACGGGGAGGTCGCCAGCTGCCTCAGCAAAAATTGCTGCGGGACGTGCGTGCAGACCAACGCGGCTTGCAATGGTGGCAATAACCTCTGCCATGGTTTTTCTCCTTTGTGAAGGAATCGTCTGTTATCGACTCCATGTTTATCAAACAGAAGGATGCACCCCCTGTTTTCCTGCCTCAATTGTACAGTTTTACTCACCGTTTGGGGACCAATGCCTCACCCGATCTTGAAATAAACTTTCAACACCGGGTTAGCCTTTTCTCCACCGGATTTGAGGCGTCTTCTAGAGGCCGAGCTCGTCCAGAATCGGCAGCTCAGCGCGGGCGGCAGCCTTCGCCTCGGCAGAGGAAATCTGTTCCAAAGCCTTGTTGGCAATATGGCGTGCCTGCTCCAGGGTCACCGACTTGAGCACCGCCGCAACCGCGGGGATAGCACCAGCGTTCATCGAGAGGGTATCAACCCCCAGGCCGACCAGCACCACGGCCAGCGCCGGATCGGCGGCGGCCTCACCGCAGACGCTCACATACTTCTTCTCGCCGGCGTTCACCGAAGCTCGCTTAGCGCCCTTGACGGTCAGCTTAATCATCTTCAGCACCGCAGGCTGCCACGGGTTGTTCAGGTGAGCCAGATCGCCCAGCAGGCGGTCTGCAGCCATCGTGTACTGGGTCAGGTCGTTGGTGCCGATCGACACGAAATCAACCTCACCCAAAATCGCCTCGGCGTTCACGGCGGCAGCGGGGGTTTCAACCATCACGCCGTGTACCGGCAGGCCGACCTCCTTGAGCATTTTCGCGAAATTGCGAGCCTCAGAGGTGGTCGAAATCATCGGGGCCATCACCCAAATATCGGCGTCGGAATCCTCGGATGCCTGCTTGATAGCCTCCAGCTGGCGGGTCAGCACGCCGGGTACGGTCCAGTCGGTACGGAAACCGCGCACGCCCAGCGCCGGGTTTTCCTCGGGGTTCACGTTCAGGAAGGGCAGGGGCTTGTCGGCGCCCGCATCCAGGGTGCGAACCACGATGTGTTTGCCGGGGAAGGCATCAAACACAGATTTGTAAGTTTCCGCCTGGGTTTCAATAGACGGCTCGGCGTCGTGCCCCAAGAAACCGAACTCGGTGCGCAGCAGACCCACGCCTTCAGCGTTCAGGCTGGCTGCTTTCTCAGCGGATTTGCCGTCGCCCACATTCGCGTAGAGTGGCACGCGGGTGCCGTCGGCGAGCACGCCTTTACCGTCGAATTCGGCGATAGGTTTGCGGTTAGCGTATTTTTCAGCGGCTTCGCGATCTTCATCGGTCGGCTCGGTATTGACGATACCCGCATTTGAGTCCACATAGACCTCGGTGCCGTCGGGAATATCGGTAACGCCCTTCGCCGCCACAATAGCGGGAAGACCCAGACCGCGCGCCAAAATCGCGGTATGCGCCTGCGGGCCGCCGTCTGAAGTGATCAGGGCGATCACGTTCTTCGGGTCAAGGGTCGCGGTATCTGCGGGGGCAAGATCAACTGCGGCGAGCACGAAAGGCTCCTCCGAGAAGGGGATGCCCGGCGCCTGCTGACCGGTCAGTTCCGCCACAATACGGGCGCGCACATCGTGAATATCGGTGACGCGCTCAGCCATGTAACCGCCAAGGGCTGCCATCTGGTCGGCGAACGAGGTTGCTGCCTCCCAAATCGCGCGCTCAGGGGCCATCTGCTGAGTCTCAACCAGCTTCACGGCGCTCTTAATCAGGGCACGGTCGGTCGCCATCTGCGAGGTCGATTTGAGCACGGCCTTGCCGTCACGACCCGCGTTTTCGGCGCGTGCGAGCAGATCCTCTTTCACGCGAACCGACGCATCGTGAATACGTTGACCGGCCTCTTCGGGGCTTTCACCGTCTAGGCGTAGACCGGCTTTAGGCTCTTGAATAGGCTCGGGCATCTGTAGCACGGGACCAATAACGCGTCCGGCATACACACCGACGCCTTTATATGTAGTCATGAAGTTATATCCTTCGTGTTGGGTTCTCTACAGTGTAACGCTTATGCGGCGATCTTCGCCGGGTTCTCAGTCTTCTCGGTCACAGTCTGCCGTGACTTCGCACCCATCGACTTCAGCAGCACATAGATGATGGCGGATACGACGGTACCGGCGACAACGGCGAGCAGGAACATCGGAATATTGTTGCTCAAACCAATAATCCAGATACCGCCGTGCGGTGCCGGGGATGCCACATGCGCATTCATGGAAATAGCACCGGCAATCGCGCCGCCTACGATGGAGGACGGGATCACGCGCGCTGGGTCTGCCGAGGCGAACGGAATAGCACCCTCAGAGATGAAGGATGCGCCCAGCAGCCACGCGGCCTTGCCGTTTTCACGCTCGGGCTCGGTGAAGAGCTTGGGGCGCAGGGTGGTGGCAAGCGCCATAGCCAGCGGCGGAACCATGCCGGAGATAATAACGGCTGCCATGATTTCCTTGTTCACATCGGCACCCGAAGAAAGCCCGGCGGTTGCGAACAGGTAAGCCGCCTTGTTGATGGGACCACCCAGATCGGATGCCATCATGGCACCCAGAATCAGGCCGAGAACAAGAGCGGATGCGCCAGACATGGAGGTCAGCCAGTTCTGCAGGGATTCGAGAACCCACGCCAGCGGCGCGCCCAACAGCAGGTACATGATGCCGCCCGCAACGAGTGAGGTAATGAGCGGGGTAATGACCACGGGCATCATCGAGCCAAGCCAGCGCGGCAATTTGAGGGTGCCTAAACCGTAGGCAATCAGACCGGCGAGCAGACCGCCGACGATACCGCCGAGGAAGCCAGCCTTCACGGCAACCGCGACGGAACCGGCAATAAAGCCGGGCGCAATACCGGGGCGCTGCGCCAACCCGTAGGCGATAAAGGCGGCGAGCGCGGGAACCATCAGGTCAAGACCGAACTTACCGATGGTCTGCAGCACCGCACCCAGGTAGAGGGTCCAGTGGGTGTCTCCCAGGTTGTAGATTGTGGCATTGGCGAGAATTTTTTCGGTATCGACATCGCCCAGGTTCGGCATGGTAATTGCTTCGAGGATGAAGCCCAGCGCCACGATAATGCCGCCGGCGGCGACGAACGGGATCATGTATGAAACACCGGTCATCACGGCCTTGTAGATGCGCGAGCCCCACGAACCTTCGGCAGCCGAGGATGTGTCTTCCCCGGTGGATGCGGCGGCACTCACGCGCTTGCCGTTGGGGTTTTCCGCCTCTGCCAGGGCCTCCTCAATCATGGCCTGCGGTTCGTCAATACCGCGCTTCACGGGGGATTCCACATAGGGCTTACCGGCGAAGCGGCTGCGGTCACGCACGTTCACGGAGACCGCGAAAATAACGGCGTCGGCTTCATCAATATCGGCCTGGGTGAGGGTTTCGTTCCCCGAAGACCCCTGAGTCTCGACCTTGAAGTCGTAACCGAGGTCTTCCGCCGCGTATTTGAGGGCATCCGCCGCCATATAGGTGTGCGCGATGCCGGTGGGGCAAGCGGTGACCGCCACGATTTTCTTGGTGGCTGGCTTCTCGGATGCAGTCGCTTCTGCGGAGTCGGTCTGTGCCGCTGCAGCTTGAGCGGATGCTCCTGCACCCGCCTTTTGTGCATCGGATGCTGCCGAGTCGGCGGAGGCGGAAGCCTTCTTCGGGGCGCCGGTGCCGAGTGCATCGTTCACGAGGTCTACGATTTCTTCGGGGGTTTGTGCCTCACGCAGGGAGGCGGTGAAGCTCTTCTTCATGAGCGAACGCGCCAGCGTGGAGAGCAGTTTCAGGTGTTCCTGGTCGGCACCATCGGGGGCGGCGATGAAGAAGATCAGATCGGCAGGGCCGTCTTTCGCGCCGAAGCTCACGCCGGGGTTGGGGCGTGCCATCGCGAGGGTGGGTTCAGTGACCGCTGCGCTTCGGCAGTGGGGGATGGCGATGCCACCCGGGATACCGGTGTCGGTTTTGGATTCGCGAGCTTCAGCAGCGGCGTACAGCTGATCGTAGTCGGTGGCACGTGAGGCATCGACGACGGCGTGCGCAAGCTTGCTGATGACGTCGAATTTAGTCTCTCCCAGATTCTGGTCTAGGAGCACCAGCTCTGGGGTGATGAGCTCAGACATAATACCCTCCTCGGGGCGTATGATGCGGTGCGCCATGATGCCTGTGTGGGCGTTTTCAGTACGCACTCAAGTGTCCGTAAATATGTTGTTTTTAGTGGTTGACCAGGCTATATGCTATATGCCTGATATGGAATATAAGCTAACTGGAAAGCTGCCTTAGGGTTACTTTCTCGGGGGTTGTCATGGCTGCCGAAGGCATTTGTGTTCCGGGCAAGGATGCTGCCGCCGAGCCATGCGCAACCGCCTGCACGAGGCATTGCTGCGGCGACTCTCCCCGCTCATAAGCATAGAGGAAACCGGAGAGCGACGAATCCCCTGCGCCCACCGTGCTGCGCACCTTCACGGGTTCATGCTGTGCATGCCAGGCGCCTTCTGCAGTCACGAGAACCGCGCCGGACCCGCCAAGGGTTGCCAGCACATAGGGAATGCCGTCATTCACCAAGGTTCGTGCGGTACGTGCGGTCAGCTCGGGGCTCGACTCCAGCTCTTCCCAATTCTCGGCGCCGGTCAGCTGTGCCAACTCCTCAGAATTCGGCTTAATCAGCGTAGGCTTTATCTGCCCCGCAACGGTAGCGATCAGCGGTGCCTCAGAGGTATCGACGGCGATCTTGCCTTCATATCCGCTGGCGCGCAGCTTCGCACATAGCTCAGCATAATACGTTGCCTCCAGTCCGCCAGGCAACGAACCGGCGAGCACCACCCAATCTGCGTTTTCTGATTGGGCGATCACGAGCGCATCCAGGGCGTCGCGTAGCTTAGGGGTGAACTCGGTGCCGGGGGCGTTAAGTTTGGTTGTCGTGCCGTCCGGATCAACCACGGTGATATTCGAGCGGATAGGCTCACCCGTGGGCAGATTCGCAAACTGCACGCCGCTCGCCGCAAGAGCGGTCAGCACGGGGTCGGTAGCCTCTCCTGGAACCACCGCAACAGTAGGCACCTGAGAAGTATGTAAGGCACGCGAAATATTGACCCCTTTACCGCCGGGGTCTTGAACCGCGCCTACGGCACGCTGAACGGCGCCATGCGCTAGAGGCGAGCCCAGTTCGATCGTGCGATCCAAACTAGGGTTAGCGGTGAGAGTCAGAATCATGCGATGAGCACCTCCACATGAGCGGCCTCAAGAGCCTGAGCAAGCGCACCATCGGGGGCGCGGTCGGTGATCATGGTATCGATATTCTCGAAATCAGCGAAGCGCACGAGCGATTCCTGCCCAAACTTCGCAGAATCGCACAGAAGCACCACGCGCCGCGCCGATTTGCAGATCGCGGTCTTCACGATGGCCTCATTCATGCCGGGGGTAGAAACACCAAATTCGGCATCTATGCCGTTAGCGCCAAGAAACGCAATATCGGGACGTACCGTGGCGAAATATTCGGCGGCACGAGCACCAATCGCTGCCCAGGTCATCTTACGCAGCTGACCGCCCACAAGTTCGAGGGTGACCCCCTCTGCTTCAGCGAGTTTGACCGCAATGTGCAGGGCATGGGTAATAATGATGCGGTCACTGCCGGTCTTGAGGCTAAAGTTTTCTGACCCAATATAGTCCGCCAAAATTTCAATGGTCGAGCCGGCGTCAAGAACAATCGAACCCACATCAGAATCACGCAGATACTCATAAGCCTTCGCGGCAATGCGGCGCTTCTCGGGAGTATTCATGCCCTGACGTGAGGCAATAGAGGACTCTAGGGAGGTAGACTGCTCAACGGTAACGGCACCACCATGCACACGGCGCAGCTTACCCGCTTCTTCGAGGGCGGCAAGGTCTCGTCGCACAGTCTCCATGGTGACGTCATAGCGTCGAGCGAGATCAGCACCGTTAACGCGGCGTGCAGAAGATACCAGTTTCGCAATTTCGGCACGACGTTCTTCAGCAAACATATGCGCACATCACTTTCAAGGTATGGGTGTGGAGCGAACGAACCGTTCCACGCGAATTCTTAGGTCTGTGTATCATGGCGGAACGGCGAATGCGTATCACCACTCAAGACAACAGTCTTGCCCTTGATTTTATGTGGGTTTATGTGGGCACGTCAAGATAAACCACGGATAAATCATCGATTTTTTGTGAATTTACCCCAGAAACCACACTTAAGGTCAAATAATCCACAACAGACACACACTGTTCACCCCACAAAACATCTAAACCCACACCGGATGTGCGGCTTCTGAAAGTTGGGCGCGAGTGATTTTGATCTGCCTTTGAACCACAAAGGTTTTCTAGTGCGTGACGCGTTCAGGATGCGCAGGCTTACAGCGAGCGCCTAGGGCTTGTCGCCATCGCCGGAGCGAAGCGGAAGCATCCATATCCGTGAACTACCTCTTAATCCAGCGCATCCAGAGACCATGCACACCCCAGGCGGTCAGGGAACCAATAAACGCACCCGTCCCGTTCATGAGCACGTCTATAGGGTCGCCGGTGCGTTCGGGCATCGCCGTTTGAATGAGCTCGATTCCGGCGCTGACCGCCACCGCGCCCAGGGTGATTGCCCCTACCCTGCGCCCCGGGCGGGCACGGTAGAACAGCAACAGCATGAGCAAAAACCCACCGGGGGCAAACATAATGACATTCGAGAGCTGCTCGATGCTCGCATAGGTGATGAACCCGGGCAGCCAACCCTGGGCGTGACCGGCATCGAGAAGCGAAACCAAACGAGAACCAGCCTCGTTATCGTCCACATGCTGCGGGGCGAACACGATCGTTGCAACGACGGCGCAATACAGCGCAAAGAGCGCCCATCCGATTACCCAGAACACTCTGCCAGATCTACCAGACAAGACGGCCCCGCTCATCAAACACCGTGCTCTCGTCAAAAGCAAAAAGCCCCTTAAGATCGACCTCTAGAGGCTCAGCGTTCGGCACAGTCTGCGTATGCTCGTACCCCTGCGCCGCCGAAATAGCGCGGCGAATCAGGCTCCCGTGGCTCACCACGATGATGCGCTCCCCGGGATACTGGCGCACAATCTCACGCAGAACACGCACGGCACGCACATACACATCGCGTTCGGTCTCTACCTGCGGATAGTAGCGGTCGGGGGCGCGCCGCTCGGGAACGGGAATGTTCACACCCTCGGCGGCACCATAATTACGTTCCACCAAGTCAGGGTAGGTTTCACTGACCGGAAGCCCGAAATCCTCTCCCACCAGCTGCGCGGTTTCATAGGCTCGCGAGAGCGGTGAAGAAATCACACGGTCATAGCTCAAACCCAGGCTGCGCAGCTTCGCCCCGGTTTCACGCGCCTGTGCGCGACCGGTGTCGTTCAGCGGAATATCGCTGATACCCTGCATGAGCTGGTTCTTATTCCACTCGGTCTGTCCGTGGCGAATCAGCGTGAGCGAACCGCCCGCCAGATTCTTAGGGAAAGGTTCGGCGTGCAGCTTAGGCTGGCGGCTAACCAGCACGTGGGCATCAATCGCATCGTCAAGATAATCAATAGGAAGCTCGGTGAGCGAAGCATTCGGAGGAATCGGGAACATGCCGTCAATCGTCTCGTAACCCTCATGTTCGCGGCCTTCCAGAAGCACGGTCATCGTCACCGCAATCAGCATGCCGTGGGTAGCCACCACAATGTTCTTGCCCTCATGCTCGCGGCGCACCCGGTTCAGAGCGGTCAAGGCGCGGCTCACCAGGGCCTCGCGCTCCTCAACCCCGTATTTATGCCCATCCGTGCGGGATGCCGCCACCAGCTCAGGGGTTGCACTCTCACCCTCCAAATCACCGAATGAGCGTTCTTCTAGCCCGGCGTATGCGCCCAGATACGGCACCCCAAGCGCCCGGGCAACAATCTGCCCGCTCTCCGCCGCGCGCTCAAGCGGGGAGGAAACCACACCGTCAATCTGCACGCCGCGCTGAGCCATCTCACGCAGCTGCGGCACGGCGCCCCGAATCTGTTCACGCCCCGTATCGTTCAGCGGAATATCGGTTCTGCCCTGAAACCGGTGATTTATATTCCAGTCGGTCTGCCCGTGCCGAAGCAGAAAAATCTTACCGGGCGTTTCAGCCTGTTCATGGTGGGTCTGTGCGTCAGTCATGGTCTTAAGTATGGCATCATCCTCACGATTTAGAGCCGTATCCCAGAACACGCCCCGCTCATCCTTAGGGATGAAAACCCGCACAAAACCCGGCATTATCGCCGCATTTTTTCACTCCGCAGACGGATAAAAACGCCCCGTCTCCCTTGGAAAAATGGATGCTATGAATACTTCTTACACCTCATACGCACCCGTTATCTCGGTGCGCAACCTTACCAAATCCTACGGACAGCACACAGTACTGCGCGATATTTCGCTCGATATTTACCCCGGCGAATCCGTGGCCGTTATGGGGCCCTCCGGTTCCGGAAAAACCACGCTTCTGCACGCGCTCTCCGGCATTATTCGCATTGACTCGGGCACCATTCAGGTGCTCGGCGGCGGACCCGAGATACCGGGCGGGCGCGTTGAACTCGGCGCCCTGAGCGAAAAACAGCGCACGAGCCTGCGTGCAAACTCCTTCGGATTCATCTTCCAGCAGGGGCTTCTCATCCCCGAACTCACCGCAGAAGAAAACGTCTCGCTCGCCGCCATGATCTCCGGGATGTCGCGCGAGCAGGCACGCGGCGCATCCGCAAACCTGCTCGCCCGGCTGGGGCTAGGCGACATGTGCGAGAAACGCATCGGCGAACTTTCCGGCGGGCAGGCACAGCGCGTGGCAATTGCGCGTTCACAGATTACCGGCGCGCCGATTACTTTTGCGGATGAACCCACCGGCGCACTCGACAGCGTGACCGCCCAAGAGGTCATGGATCTTCTGCTCACACTCGTTCCGCAGCAGGGTAAAACCCTCGTGATCGTCACCCACGATCCGCAGGTTGCGGCGCAATGCTCCCGCACAATCCACCTGCACGACGGGCAGATTGTGCAGGATAACCGGCAGGATCCCTCTGCTTCCGGGCAGCAAGGCGGGGAATCGATGCAGTATCGGGTGCCCGCACCGCCGAGCCAGCCGGTACCCCCTCAGGATGCGGCACCCGCTCCTTCCGCGCAGCCGGGCGTCTTCCAGCCGGGGAACCCTGCGGGGAACCCGCGTCAAACGTACAACCGGGTTTCCGTGCAAACCCAGCCGCCCGCGAACGTTCGCTATTCCCCCGCCCATGCTCCGGGCACGGCGCACGCCGCGGCCTCGCACAACCACGCACCAGCGCCGTATAAACCCGCCCGACGTCTTTTCTCGATGCGCGGCCTCCTGGGGAAAGGCGCCTAAGAATGCAGACCTTCAAACTTCTCGCGCGCCGTACCCTGCCCACCTCACAGGCGGTTCTTCCGGTGCTTGCGTTTGCCGCATCCGCAGCGCTCTTTCTGCTGATCGCCGGAGGTATTCACGCTTTCTACCTGTGGCTGGGCGGGGACGCCAGCACGGCCACCTCGGTCGAGGCGGGCTCCGGCACCAAAAACACGGCGCACACGATGCAGCCGCTATACCTGATGCTCGCCTGGATCAGCGGGTTCCTGCTGCTCACCCCGTTCTTCACGCTCGGCGCATCCGCGGCACGGCTCAGCGCACGCCGCCGCGACGACCGCCTGGCAACTCTGCGGCTGCTGGGTGCCTCCACCCGGCGGCTTACCCTCTACACCATGCTCGATTCCGTGATCTACGCTGCGGTTGGGTTCGTGCTCGGGTTTATCGTGTACCTGATTCTGGTGCTGCCCTTCGGGATGCTGCGCTTCCAGAACATCCCGCTGGGCCCCGAAAATATGCTGCTGCCCCTGCCCATCGTGCTGGTTTGCGGGTTTGTGAGCCTGATCATCGCCGCAACCAGTTCGCTCTTTGGGCTCTCGAAGGTGACCATTAGCCCGCTGGGGGTACGCACCCGTTCGGATAAGCCGTCCCTGGGTAAACGCGCCCTCATTCTGGGCTGTGCGCTTCTAGTGGTGGGTTTCGTCGGGGCGATTGCCTCCCACATTATGAATCTCGCAGCCGATTCGATGGACTCGAACGGGTTCGTGCTGGTGCTAGTAACCACCATCATGTTTGGGCTGCCGATCCTGCTCACGATGCTCGCCGTAGATCTGATCGGCGGGTTCGTGGTGGGCCTGTACGCCCGCATTCGGGTTCGCACCGCCCGCACCCCCGCAACCCTGCTGGCATATCGCTCTATTATGGAATCGCCGCGCGCCGCCTGGCGGCAGGTCTCCGGGGTTGCCATGACCACGTTTATTGCCGCTTTCGTGGGGCCGATTCTGGGCATGGTCAACTCCGCGCCCGGTGTAGAAGAAGGCTCGGCGGAGTCCTATCTTATTGGGGATATACTTCAGGGCCTAGTGCTGGTGCTGTTCCTCTCCTACCTGCTGGTGGCGCTTTCGGCGCTGCTGAACCAGTCCGCCGCTATCTATGAGCGCGGTTCATTGTATTCTTCTCTGCGGATGATGGGTACTGAAGCTACGGTGCTCAAGCGTTCGAGGCGCATCGTAGTGTTTGGTCCGCTGCTGTTGGTGAGCTGTATGTCTGCGGTGGTGGCACTGCCGCTATTCGTGTTGCTGCTTGGTTCGGCGCTCACCGAGACGGGGCTGCTGTACACCGCAGCACTGGTATTCGGCTCGATCGCGATGGGGCTGGGATTGGTGTTTGCGGCGCTGGCGGCAACCGGGCCCGTCATGGAACAGGTCAGCCGCAAACCGGTCTCGGCAGTGTAGGATTTTCTTTTCCCTTGTCCGCGAGCAGATAGTATTTCGACGAAAAGATAACGGAATGTTATCTTTTCGTCGAAATACTATCTGCTCGCGATATCGTGAAATATAGTAACATTACTACAATTGGACTTTGGGGGAGAGAAAACTATGACGACTACAGTATCAGCACGTGAATTTAACCAGAATGCCAGTGCCGCCCTGCGCCTCGCCGCAGAAGAACCCGTCTTTATTACCAAACGCGGCACACCGACCAACGTTATTTTGAGTATTGAAGACTATCAACGACTGGCTCAACCGCAGCCTCGGCGTTCCTTGGCGGATGCGCTTTCCACCATGTCGGCAGAGGCGGGCGAGATTGATTTTGATATTGACCGCGAACCGAGCATCCCAAATCCTCACCGTGAGGTAGACTTCGCAGAAGACGGCGACTTTTTCGGCAGCGAGGAGAACTAATCCGTGTACCTTGCCGATACAAACGTGATCTCCGAACTGCGTAAATACCGCTCGGGCAGAATGCATCCTTCGGTGCGCCGTTGGGTGGAACACGTAGACGTGAACGACGTGTATATCAGCGTGATTAGCATGATGGAGATTCGCACAGGAATCCTGCGGCATGCCCGTAAAGATGCGGCTCAGGCTCAGATTCTGCAGCAATGGTTTTCTCATGAGCTTGCGCCGGAGTTTGCGGGGCGCATTCTACCGGTTTCTTTAGAGGTTGCTCTCACCTGCGCTGAACTCCACGTGCCGTATAAGAAATCAGAATACGATGCGCTGATCGGCGCCACTGCCCGAGAACACCATCTGATGCTGGTGACTCGTAACGTTGCAGATTTTCAGGGCATGGACCTCGATATTCTCAACCCGTTCTAACATGCCGCGAGCAGATAGTATTTCGACGAAAAGATAACATTCCGCTATCTTTTCGTCGAAATACTATCTGCTCGCAGGGGTAAACTTGCGGGGATCAAAGAGTCTTAGACTATACCTTTACGCCGCAGTTTTCGTTCCACCCGCGCTGGATGCAGCACATCCTCCCACGTGAACCTCACGAAATCCCACCCTTCCAGACGAATGGCGTCCTCACGAACTTTCTCATCCAGAACATCCTGCCCGCTTTGATATTTGAGCGCCCCATCGATCTCCAAAACGAGGCGCTCTTTCACGAGAGCCGCATCCACTCGATAAACCCCACGATGCGTTGGAATCTCGTACTGCTGCACCGGCTTGAGCCCCAAATCTAAAAACGCCAAACGCGCCAACGTTTCGGCCGGCGATTCCGATAAAGGACTCATAATATCGGCGATGTACCGGGCTTTACGGGCACCCCGGACTCGTTTGACCTCACTCAGCGCCTCATGAAGTCTGCCATAACTCAGACGCTCCCCCAGCCTCTGAAGAGCGCTTTCAACAATGACCAGCCCCTCACGAATCGGTGCATCACGGACGCATCCGATCAGGGCGGTGATGGGATCGACTACTGTTAGGGTGTCCCGACCGCATCGAACAGTACGTGTCATGGATTTCTGGCTCACGTTGTCTTGCCGATATATCACGCCCTGCTGCTTAGATCCCTCAAAACCGCGTACATGAACGTCGTGAGGTACATGCAACATTTCGCAAGATAAAGCGGCAGCCGCGCTGTAATGCGTGAAAACAGGGTTGTGCAGAGTGCGTGAATAAGCAATAACCCGGGCAAGATGTTTCTGAACGGGAAATAAATCATTCCATGCCGAACTCTCGATGTATTGCCCAGGCGCGAGCTTGATGGCATCCCCCTGTCTGTGCCGCCGCCGGATCATGTGTTCTGGGTGCCCATCTCGCTGTAAATCCCAGCTGCTTTTGACGTATCTGCTAAGAGTTTGAGAATCAATCATGCTGTTATCGAAGCATATTTTGTCTCCTGACTAAGCGTGGAAAAGCCCAATCTGTGGATAATTCACAGCAGTATGATGATTGCGCGCGTTTTGGGACACATTTTCAAGGGATGTGCATATAAAATCACCACAATATGACGCGCCTACCCTTCCCGCGTGCAGATAGTATTTCGACGAAAAGATAACGGAATGTTATCTTTTCGTCGAAATACTATCTGC